>Ga0335085_10000137_pt1 | contig 231066 bp, 242 predicted proteins | sample Lox_Sample_45_FD_206712 | JGI IMG/M metagenome (GOLD analysis project Ga0335085, IMG submission 206712) | Soil microbial communities from Loxahatchee National Wildlife Refuge, Florida, United States - Lox_Sample_4.5 | ecosystem: Environmental > Terrestrial > Soil > Wetlands | place: USA... | reverse complement strand
GACGGCAGCCCTGTTCTATGAAAAGAGCCCCGTAATTCTTCGAGTTCGGGACTGTGATTGTTTTGTTACCATCGCCGGGTATCTGCGGGCCTCGCGGGCCGTCGATAACGGACGGACCAGTATCCCGTTCGCAAAGCTGCTTGCCGCTGCGCAGGCGGTCATCGCTTTCCTGAAAATGCTCCCAGATGGCGGTGGCCGTGAGCCGCTCGATGGGATGGATGAGCAGAGACACGCGGCTCGACCACAAATCGCGCCCGTCGGTCTGGCTGTTCGTCTGTTCGTTATAGACGTAACCATCGCGCTTGGTCCATTCGCTGGCCACGCGCAAATCGAGCTTGTCGCCCCAGATGGGCACGTTCACCATGCCTTCATAGCGGCGATTCTTGTAATTGCCCCAATCGGCCGAAAGCTGTCCTTCAAAATGATCGGTCGGCTTTGCGGAAATGACGTTGACGACACCGGCGGGCGCGTTGCGGCCGTAAAGCGTTCCTTGCGGTCCGCGCAGAACCTCAACCTGGCTGACATCATAGAATTCCTGTTCGAAGAAGTGATTGCGCAGGAACGGAATATCGTTGAAGGCGACGGCCACGGCCGGATCGGTCGTCACGGAAATGGCCTGCGTGCCGATGCCGCGGATTTCGATGTTATAGCCGGTGAAGTTTGTTTTGCTGAACGTAAGATTCGGAACTTCTTTCACGAGATCGGGGCCGCCTGCGATCTGGCGGCTTGTCAACTGCTCCTGCGACAGCGCGGTAATCGCAATCGGAACGGTCTGGATGTCGCCCTTGATCTTGGAAGACGTGACGACGATCGTTTCCACGCTCGCTGCGGCTGCGGCGGCGATGCGCGATGGTGCCGCCGCATCATCCGTTTTCGGGAGCGGCGCGCGCGCCCGCGTATCCTGAACGATGGCGATCGCATTGTCCTCGCGCTGCTGGGTGAAACCGGTGCCGGAGAGGATGCGTGTGAGCGCCACATCCGTTGCCGCTTCGCCCTTGATGCCGTGGGTGCGCGCGCCTTTGATGGCCGCTTCCGAGACGATCAAATCCACGCCGGTTGCGGCGGTGAATTGCGATAGAGCGCTGGCGAGATCGCCGGCCGGGATGTTGAACTGGCGGGCTTGCGCGGTGGCGGCGAACGCAATCACGCTTGCGCCGCCGAGCACGGCCGCTTTGATATAAGATAGCGTCTTCATAATTCCCCCTTTATGCGGCGTCGCCGCCCCTCTCGATTCAGCGCGAAATGACGATCTCGTCGCCGTCGTTCTCCACTTTGAGTTTCAGCGCATCGCGCACGACGCGGGCGAAAAGCTCCGCGTCCTTCGTGCGGAACGTGCCGCGGATTTCGAGCGCGGCCACCGCCGGATCGGCGATGACGAGCTTTTCCTGGTTGTAGCGGTTGAAATCGCTGACGGCGTCGCCAAGCGCGGTGTGCTTGAAGATCAGGACGCCCTTCATCCAGCTGAGCTCGCCCGTGAGTTCGGACGCGCTTTTGTGCGTGAGCGACATGGCGCTACCGGTGGCGGTCGCCACATCGCCTTGCGTGAGCGTGGCGACGCGCGCCTCTTTGCTGCCGGGCGTGTCGAAGCGCACGCGGCCTTGCGTGACGGCGACTTCGGTGCGGCCGGTATCGTGGCGCACGAGGAAGCGCGTGCCGAGATCGGTGATGCGCCTGTTGCCCGCATAGACGATGAAGGGATGGGCGGCGTCGTGCTTCACCGTAAAATAGGCCTCGCCCTTGTCGAGCCAGACGGTGCGCTCGGCCGTGGTCATGCGCGCGCGGATGACGGTGTCGGTGTTGAGCTCGACGCGCGTGCCGTCGGCGAAGCCGACGGTTTCGCGCCCGCCCACCAGCGTCGCGTAAGTGCGTTCGCCGGGTTGGCCGCGCAAGGCGAGCACGCCTGCGCCGAGCGCCGCCACCACCGCAAGCGCGGCGGCCACTTTCAACATCGCCGGAAAAATTGCGCGCAGAAATTCGCTCGCGCGCGCGCCTTGCGAAGGGCGCGGCAGCATGGCGATGCGGTCGGCATAACCCCATGCCGCCTTCACCCGCCAATAGGCTGCGGCATGCGCCCAGGATTCGCCGAGCCACGCATCGAGTGCTGCCTGATCGGCTTCGCTCCAGTCATGCTCGCGCTGGCGGATCAGCCACGCGGCCGCGCGCTGATCGATTTCGGTGGCGCCCGCGAGCGCGCGTTCGGGCGCGTCGCTCACGGTTTCGGCTCCTCGCCATAGATAAGATCGGCAAGCACGCGCGCGCCGTCGGTCAGATGGCGGTCGACCGTGTTCTCCGAAATCGCCATGCGGCTTGCGATCTCGCGCAAGGTGAGGCCCTCGACCTTCTTCAGCCACACCGCTTCGCGGCAGCGCGGCGGCAGACGGTCGAGCGCGGATTGGACCTTGCGCAGCTGATCGCGCGCGATCACCTGGCGGTCGGGGCCGGGCTGATCGACGGCGATGTTCAAGGCATCGAGATCGGAGACCGCATCGATGGGCACGATCTGCTGGCGGCGGATGCGGTCGATGAGAAGATTGCGCGCGATCGCGAACACGAAGGGCTTGGCCGGCGGATGCGGCAGCTCCTTATGGGCCGCCTCGCACACGCGCATGTAAACCTCCTGCCGGAGGTCGGCGATTTCGCTCGCATTGCGCCAGTGATGACGCAGGTAATGCATCAGGGTCGCCTCCAGCGGCAACACTTCGCGGACGAACCAGGCCTCCAGTTCGGGCGCGCTCACGCGAGCGCCGTCCCGTCCGGGATCGCTTCCCTCACGATTGGATTCCGGTGTTTCCGCCATCCCCCGCCCGCTTGCCGAGGGTTACTGTCCAAACTCTACACCGGCTGAATACGAAGACGCCGCCGGAACACCCCAATGGAATTTGCAGATTTGTTGCGCTGCGGTAGTAGCCCGCTCGCAAGGCGCGATTTATGTATGTAAGGTGGGGCGTGCCTCAGGCCCGGTGGACAGATTGAACGACGCAACCGCGCAACGACTGCCCGTGCGCCATGTGGCAGCGGTGGTCGTGGGCAACGCGCTCGAATTCTACGACTTCCTCACCTATTCCTATTTCGCGGTTTATATCGGAAAGGCGTTCTTTCCTTCGCGCGACGCCGCATCGAGCCTGCTTCTGTCTCTGGCAACGTTCGGCGTGGGATTTCTTGCGCGGCCCGTGGGCGCCATGGTCATCGGCACAATGGGCGACAGGTTCGGACGCAAGCCCGCGATGATCTTCTCCTTCTCGTTGATGGGCGGCGCCATCGTGGCGCTGGCGCTGACGCCATCCTATGCGCAGATCGGATGGCTCGCCGGCGCGCTCGCCATCCTCTTCCGGCTCCTGCAGGGTTTCGCGCTGGGCGGCGAAGTGGGACCCACGACCGCCTATATGATCGAAGCGGCGCCGCCGTCGCGGCGCGGATTCTATGCGTCGATGCAATACACGTCTCAGGACATCGCCGTGCTCGTTGCGGGCCTGGTGGGAACGCTTCTCGCCAGCCGTCTCGATGCGCAGCAATTGCAGGATTGGGGATGGCGCGCGGCCATGCTGATCGGCGCGGCCATCGTTCCCTTCGGATTGATGTTGCGGCGCAGCCTTCCCGAAACATTGCATGCCGCGGAAGACGCGGCACTCGCACCCGACACCGGCGATGGCGGCAAGCGCGTGCGGCTGAAGCCCTATGCGAAGCTGATCGTGCTCGGCCTCGTCATGCTGACGGCGGGAACGATTGCATCCTACGTACTCGGCTACATGACGACCTATGCGCTGGCGACGCTGAAGATGAGCGCGACGGTCGCCTTCGGGGCCACCATCGTCAATGGCGCGTTTTCCGTCCTGTTCGAGCCCATCGCCGGATGGCTTACCGACAGATACGGCCGCAAGCCCGTGATGCTGATTCCGGGCGTCGTCCTGCTCGCGAGCATCATTCCGTCGTTCTGGGTGATCGCGCATTTCCACACCACGATGACCTTCTATGGCGCGGTGGCGTGGCTGACGGTGGTGAGCGCGCTCAGCGCAACGCCCGTCATCATCTGGTTGACGGAATCCTTGCCCAAGAGCATCCGCTCCGGCGCGGTGGCGACCGTCTATGCGTTTGCCATCTCGATCTTCGGCGGCTCGACGCAGCCCGTCATCGCCGCGCTGATCAACCTGACGAAGAATCCGCTCGCGCCCGCCTACTATTGGAGCGCGGCGATGTTTCTCGGCCTGATCGCGATGGCGATGGTCGATGAATCGGCACCGGGGAAATTGAAGAAGCGATGAGGGGTTGGCAGGGCGTGGCGGAAATCGCGTCCGCCTTCGTTGCTGCGCAACTTCGGCGCGACAGCCTTCGCCCGCTTATAGCCGTGCTGGCTTGCCGAGCCGTAGCCCGCGGTACGTGGGCGAAGGCTGGTGGGCGCGACAGGGATCGAACCTGTGACCCCTACGATGTCAACGTAGTGCTCTCCCGCTGAGCTACGCGCCCCCAAGTCGGGGAGCCTCTATAGCGTTGCGCGCGCGCGGGTGGCAAGCGACGTCAGGAACGCGCTTCCTGAAGATTGAAGCGAACCCGGGCCTGAACCGTGGAGGCGACCGGCCGGCCGGCTTCAGTGGCCGCGCGGTAGCGCCAATGCGCCTTGACCCAACCCACCGCCGTGTCGTCGAGCTCGGAAAAGCCGCTCGACTGGGCGACCTGCACATCGGTGATGGCGCCCTTGTCGGAAATCGCAATGTTGAGCACCACGGTTCCCTGATGATTGAGGCGGCGGGCAACCGGGGGATAGGGCGGAATGGAGTGCGTGCTGGCGATGCCCTGGACCGGCGTGGCCGCGATCGGCGCAGGCGGTGCGGGCGGGTTCGGCGGCGCAGTGACGGCCGTGATCGAGGGCGCGGGCGGCGCCTGGATATTGATGTCCGGCGGCGGCACGGTGGCCACCTGCGGCGGCTGCGCGAGCTTCACTTCGGGCGGCGGCGGCTGTTTGGCTGGCGGCTGTTGCGGCTGCTCCAGAACATGCGCTTCGAGGATGGGCGGAACGTATTTGGAGAAATTCGCGGCGAGCCCCGTGACCAGCGCGTAGATCAATCCCGCATGCAGCAACACGACAAACACGATGCCGTAGGTCCAGGCTTGCGAGCGGCTCCTGGGTAGTTGGTGGAATTGGGCGGCAATATTGTTCATTGCAAACTCCGTTACAACTCACACTGCCCCGGTGTCTGCCCGCTTCTCCCTCGCCAGATATGGTAACGCGCAGGCGCGGCTGAAATAGCTTTGCATCAAAGAATTTTCGGAATGCGGCCCGCGTTGTTGCGCGGGCCACACCGATTGAGTTCGAATATTTCAGTTCGTGTCGTTGAGGTTGAACCGGATCGCCGCTTCGGCCGTTGACGTGACCGGGTGTCCCTCGACGGTTGCCGGGCGATAGCGCCAATGCGTCTTCACCCATTCGGTTGCGATGCGGTCGAGTTCGGCATAGCCGCTGGAATCTTCGATGTCGGCGACAGTGATGATTCCGAGAGGCGAGATCGTCAGCTTCAGGCGCACCACGCCTTGATGGCCGAGCCACCGCGCCATCGGCGGATATGGCGGCTTGGAATGCGTCTCCGTGATGGCCGCCACCTGCGTGGAGGTGAAGAATTGTCCGCTGGGGCCGGTGCTGGCCGTCTTTAACGCCGTAGGCCCAGGCTCTTTCTTGATGTCGATCTTCGGCTCGGGCGCGGTCGGCGGTTGCGGCCGGTCGAGCGTGAGATGCGGCGGCGGCGGATCCCGCGGCTTTGCCGGCTGCTCCGGCAGAATGCGCGTGACGACGTCGGGAATGAATTTCTTGTCGAACGTCACATGAAGGCCGAGAACGAGCGCGGTGATCGCGCCCGCATGCAGCGCCGCCACGATGGCGATGGTGCCGGCGCGCTCGGCGCGCGTCTTGACAGGCGTGTAAGCAGATGTGCCCCGAACTTGCATAGTCTCCTCCCGTTGTTGTCCGGCAGGAGCGGCGGCGGCTTTATCTGCGCCTTTCCGGCAACGCCGGTTACGCTTGCAATGATGCAAGCATGCGCGCGGCGCGCGCGAAAGCGAAAACACGAATGGGTGAGAGCATCGTCACGAACTACACAAGCTTGTGACTGCGCGCTGAGAAAATGTCACTACGCCGCGACCATGCGATCGACTTCGGCGACGATCTCGCGCAGGTGAAAGGGCTTGGAGAGCACCTTCGCCTGCTTGGGCGCGTTCGAGGACGGATGCAGCGCCACCGCCGCGAAGCCCGTGATGAACATGATCTTGAGCGCGCCATCCATTTCGGCCGCGCGCTTGGCGAGCTCGATGCCGTCCATCCCGGGCATGACGATGTCTGTGAGCAGAAGATCGAAGCGGCCATCCTTGAGGCATTCATAGGCCTCGCCGCCATCGCCGAAATCGGTGACGGCATGGCCTGCCTTGACGAGCGCCTGCGCGAGGAACCGGCGCAGCGATTCATCGTCTTCCGCCAGCAGAATCTGGGCCATGGCTCCCCTTCCCCGTGAGACAAGATTAGGCCGAACCGGGGCGAAGCGTAAATGCAGCGCCTTGAAACCCCCTTAAGAGGCGGGCGAAACGCTTGAGCGGGCGCGCCGTTAATGGTCCACTTGGACAGAAAGACAGCGAATCGGCTCACGAGGCATGGTTTCAGGCGAGGACGACGAGGTGCTGGCGGAGCTTGTGGCCGCGCCCTTTTCGCTGGCGCGGCCGGCCAAGCAGCGGGCGCCCTTCGTTTTCGCCTCGCCGCATTCCGGAAGGCTCTATCCGCCGAGCTTCGTGGAGAAGAGCAGGCTCTCGGCCACGAGTCTGAGGCGTTCGGAAGACGCCTTCGTGGAAGAATTGTTTTCGACCGCGGTTGCGCTCGGCGCGCCGTTCATCGCCGCGCGTTTCCCGCGCGCCTATCTCGATGTCAACCGCGCGCCCACCGAGCTCGACACGATGATGTTCGACGGCCAGCTCGATACGGCCGTGGATCAGCCGAGCGCGCGCGTCGCAGCGGGGCTCGGCGTGATCCCGCGCATCGTGCGCGACGGCGCAGAGATCTATCGCGAAAGGCTTTCGCCGCTGGATGCGGATCTGCGCCTTCAACGTCTTTACCGGCCCTATCATGCGCAATTGCTGGAGCTCGTCGAAGAGACGCGCGACGAATTCGGCGCCTGCGTTCTCATCGATTGTCATTCCATGCCGTCGGCGGCGGCGATTCCGGAAATCGTTCTGGGAGATCGCTACGGCACGTCGGCGGTGCCCGCACTCATGCGCCGCGCCGAGATCGCCTTCGAGAGTCACGCCTTCACCGTGCAGCGCAACGTTCCTTACGCGGGCGGTTACACCACGCTCGCCTATGGCAGGCCCGCGCGCGGCATCCACGCCATCCAGATCGAAATCAATCGCGCGGCTTATCTCGACGAGGAACGCATCGTGCCGGGCCCGCGCTTCGCCGATGTGCGCGCACGCATCGGAGCGGCGCTGGCCGAGCTGATCGCGATCGATCGCGCGCTTCTCATCCCCCATCGCGCCATACCCTGGGCGGCGGAATGAAAAATGGCCGCTCCCGGGGGGCGGGAGCGGCCAAGTTCAGGGAGGAAACGCCCAGGAAGGGCGGCGGCATTACGGAGAGGAAGTCCGCAATGACGCGCTGCAGCAATATGTCAGAACCCATCCCGCAGTGCAACAGAAAAGAGGTGGGCAAATGCGGCATCTAAGCCCATAAAAATAGAGTGTTTCTGCGGAATTTTGGTTGCCTTTGATCCGGGCTGTTCCGCCCATATATTGTGCAGCGCAATAACATCAGACCGATTCCGCGCGTTGTTTCACCAAAAGATTATTGCTTTGCAACAGGACCGTCGCATTCAACAGGCAGGCCTGTGTGTAAAGACGCGTGTGTGATTCGCGGAGTAGTACATGGCCGAGACAGCGTGGTCCGACCGCAAGATTCCCCATCGCCTCCGAAGGCGCCCCGATATCGCCGATTTTCTGCCCCCCGCGCGCAAACTCCATCGCGACACCCACGCTCCCGTCCACCGCGTCCGCCAGCACCGCACGATCTTCATCTCCGACACCCATCTCGGCACGCGCGGCTGCAAGGCGCAGCTTCTCGCCGATTTCCTGGCGCGCAATTCCTGCGAGACGCTCTATCTCGTGGGCGATATCATCGACGGCTGGCGGCTCAAACAGCGCTGGTATTGGCCGGAAGCCCATAGCCGCGTGGTGCAGGAAATCCTGCACAAGATCGATACGGGCACGCGCGTGATCTTCGTGCCCGGCAATCACGACGAAGCCTTCAGGCCCTATTGCGGGCGCGCCATCGCGGGCGTGGAGATCATGCGCGAGGCGGTCCACCAGACGGCCGACGGCAGGCGGCTTCTCGTCATCCATGGCGACCAGTTCGACGGCGTCATCGCCTATGCCCGCTGGCTCGCGCTTCTGGGCGACTGGGCCTATTGCGTGGCCCTCGAAATCAGCGAGGTCCTGAGCTCGGTCCGGCGCGCCTTCGGCCGCCCCTACTGGTCGCTTTCCGCCTATCTCAAGCAGAAGGTGAAAAATGCGGTCGAATATATCTGCCGCTTCGAGGACGCTGTCGCCCGCGAAACCCGCGCGCGCGGCCTCGACGGCGTCGTGTGCGGCCATATTCATCACGCGGCGATCGAGGACATCGGCGGGGTCCTCTACCTCAACGATGGCGACTGGGTTGAAAGCTGCACCGCCCTTGTCGAAAATGGGCGCGGACATCTGGAGATACTCCACTGGGCATCCCCCGCCGCCGAGCCGCGTCCGCTTACCCATACCGCAGGCGCAGCTCCCGTTCCGGCCTGAACCCGCGCACATGAACGACACGCGCGTCGACAGCGATGCCGCGCGCGCGGCCGATGACCTCTACAGGGTCCTGCTCGTCACCGATGCCTGGACGCCGCAAGTCAACGGCGTGGTGCGCACGCTCGAAACGCTGGGAAACGATCTCGCCGCCATGGGACATGAGGTGCGCTATGCCACGCCCGAAGGGCTGATCACGCTGCCGCTTCCCACCTATCCCGAGATTCGCCTGGCACTCTTTCCGCGCAAGAGCCTCGAAAGGATGATCGAGGAATTCGAACCCACCGCGATCCACATCGCCACCGAAGGGCCGGTCGGGCTTTCCGCGCGCGCGATCTGCGTCAGGCGCAACATTCCCTATTCGACATCCTTCCACACGCGCTTTCCCGAATATGTGCGCGCGCGATTTCCCTTCATTCCGGAAAGCCTCATCTATCGCTTCCTGCGCTGGTTCCACGATCCGGCCGAATCGATGATGGTGGCGACGCCCTCGTTGAAGAACGAGATGGAAGCGCACGGCTTCCGCAATGTGCGCATCTGGTCGCGCGGCGTCGATGTCGATCGCTTCCGGCCGATCGAAGGGGCGAGCCTGCCGTTCCCCAAGCCCATCTGGCTCTATGTCGGGCGCGTGGCGGTGGAGAAGAATCTCGACGCCTTCCTGTCGCTCGACCTGCCGGGAACCAAGGTGGTGGTGGGCGACGGGCCGGCGCGCGCGAGCCTCGAGAAGCGATACCCGGACGCCAAATTCCTCGGCCCCAAGACGGGCGAAGATCTGGCGCGTCACTATTCGGCGGGCGACGTGTTCGTGTTTCCGAGCCGCACCGACACGTTCGGTCTCGTGCTTCTGGAGGCGCTGGCCTGCGGGCTGCCGGTGGCGGCCTATCCGGTGCAGGGCCCGCTCGATGTGGTGGGCGGCGAGGCGGTGGCGGCCCTGCACGAGGATCTGGCCGTGGCCTGCGCGCGCGCCCTCGAAATCCCCTCCGAGGCCTGCCGCGCCTATGCGCTCACGCGCTCCTGGCGGGCCTGCACCGAGCAGTTCCTCGCCAATTTGCCCGAACCCGTCCGCATGGCGCTCGGCTAGGCATTATCGCCGCAGGTGCGCCTTGGCGGAGAAATGCTAAATTCCCGCGACTATTACCGATTCCGGTTTCTCGATGCCTTCGCGCGCGCGCGCCTCCCACCTCATGGCACAGGAATGGCTGTTCTTCGGCCTTGTCGTGCTCGTCTTCGCGCTCTTCACCATCGGGCTGGGCGAGGGCGTGTCGTGGGACTTCCGCAATTACCACTGGTACGGGCCTTACGCCTTCCTCACGGGACGCGAAAACATCGACGTGGCGGTGGCCCATCAGGCGACCTATTACAATCCGTTCCTCGACATTCCCTATTACTGGCTGGCGACGCATTTTCCGTCCTGGGTCGCGGTGGGCGCGCTCGGCGCCGCGCAAGGCCTGAACGTCGTGCCGATTTACCTGATGGCGCGCTCGGTCCTGCGCAGCGAGGAGAAGCGAATCCTGGCCGGCGTCATTGCACTCGTCTGCATGACCGGCGGGCTTTCGCTCAGCCTCGCCGGCACCACCTATTACGACAATATCCTGAGCGTGTTCACGCTGGGCGGACTTGCGCTCCTCGTCTGCAATCGTGAAAAGCTCGCGACATCGGCGTGGACGGCGGGCGCTTCGCTCGCGGCACTCGCCGGATTGATGACCGGCGCGGCCATGGGCCTGAAATTGCCCGAGGCGCCATTCGCGCTGGGATTTGCGGGCGCGCTGATCGCGCTTCCGGGTGATGCGAAGCGCAGGATGACGCGGGTCGCGGCCGGCGGCATCGCGGGCGTGATCGGGGTGGCGCTGACCGGCGGCTATTGGATGCTGCATCTCGCCCATGTCACCGGCAATCCGCTCTTTCCCTATTTCAACCAGTTCTTCCATTCGCCGCTGGCGCTTGCGGCCTCCTATCGCGACATGCGCTATCTGCAGCACGATCTGTGGCACGCGATTCTCTATCCGCTCCTCTTCTCCATCGACTGGCGCGTGGCCGACGATCTCGGCTTTTCCGATATCCGCGTGGGGATCGCCTATGTCGTGCTGATCGCGAGCGGCGCGATGTGGCTGATAAAGAAGCGCTCGTCCGACCCGCTCGCCGATCCGGAAGGCGCGCGCGCGCTCTTTGCCTTCTGGATCGTTTCCTATCTGGCGTGGTTGCTCGTCTTCGGCATCTACCGCTACATCATCACGCTCGAAATGCTGTCGCCGCTGGTGACGGTGGCGGCGCTGGGGCAATGGAAGCTCACGCGACGCGCGCGGCTGACGGCGCTGGGAGCGCTCGGCGTGCTCGCGCTCGTCTGCACCGGCACCTCCGATATGGCGCGCACACCCCTCGGCGATCCTTACGTCCAGGTGAAGATGCGCAAGATCCCCGATCCCGACCACACCATCATCCTGATGACCGGCGAGGCACCCATGGGCTATATCGTGCCTTCGCTTCCCCACCAAATTCCGGTCCTGCGCATCGACGGCTGGATGATCCAGCCGCAGGACGGCTCCGAGCTCACGGCGCGCACCAAGGCGCGGGTGAAGGCCTTCCAGGGCGATCTCTTCCTGATGGCCGACGCCTATGAGCTGGACCGGGCGCGCACGGCGCTGGCCGATTACGGGCTTGCCATACGCTGGCTCGAATGCGGAGATATCAAGACCAATATGGGCGACGATCTCCAGCTCTGTCCGCTCGCCCGCAAAGGGGGCGCAAAACCATGAGCACGCGGATCGCCGTTCTTATTCCCTGCTACAACGAGGAAGCCGCCATCGCGAGCGTGGTGCGCGATTTCCGCGCCGCTTTGCCGGATGCCGCAATCTATGTGTACGACAACAATTCGCGCGACGCGACCATCGAACGCGCGCGCCAAGCCGGCGCCATCGTGCGCAGCGAACCCCGCCAGGGCAAAGGCAATGTCGTGCGCCGCATGTTCGCCGACGTCGAGGCCGATATCTATATCCTGGCCGACGGCGACGACACGTATGACGCATCGGCCGCGCCCCAGCTCGTGCGCGCGCTTCTGGACAATGGCTACGACATCGTGTCGGGGCGGCGCGTGGCCGTGGGCACGAGCGCCTATCGCGCGGGCCATGTGCTGGGCAACCGGATGCTGACCGGCCTGACGGCGATGATGTTCCGCGTGAAGCTTCTCGATCTTCTCACCGGATACCGCGTGATGTCGCGCCGCTTCGTGAAATCCTTTCCGTTCACGGCGGAAGGATTCGGCATCGAGACGGAACTCACCGTCCATGCCGTGCGCTTGCTCATGCCGATGGTGGAGATCGACACCAAATACAAGGAGCGCCCGGCGGGCTCGGTGAGCAAGCTTTCCACCTGGCGCGACGGATTCCGCATCCTCTTCACCATCGCGGGCCTCGTGCGCGAGGAGCGCCCCCTCGTCTTCTACACCGCGATCTTCGCGCTGGCTGCGATCTTCGCGCTCGTCATCGGAACGCCGGTGGTGCTGGAATATCTGCGCACGGGATTGGTGCCGCGACTGCCGACCGCCGTCCTCGCCACGGGATTGATGGTGGTCGCGTTCATCTCGCTCGCGGTGGGCCTCATCCTCGACACCGTGACGCGCGGGCGCTGGGAGGCCAAGCGCATGGCCTATCTCGCGATCCCCGGCCCGCAGGATCGCGACCGCACGTGAACGCGCAAGAGATCGTGGCCCGCGTGCGCCAATCGCAATTCCTGCGCTTCGCGGTGGTGGGGGCGGCGGGATTTGTCGTGAACGAAGCGGTGTTGTTTGTGATCCTGCTCGTCGATTTCTGGCATTTCAATGCGTATTGGGCGGAGGCTGTCGCGTTCATGTTCGCGGCAACCTTTACCTGGTGGGGCAATCGCCGGCTGACATTCCGCGAGCATGCGGCGGCGACCGCGCGAGGCATGGCGCGCGAATGGGCCGCGTTCATGGCCGCCAATGCGCTTGGGGGCGCCGTGAATTACGCGACCTTTGTCGCGGTCGTACATTTCGCGCCCGTCCCGTTCGACAGCCCGTTTCTCGGCGTGGTGGCGGGAACGCTGGCCGGGCTTGTCTTCAATTTCACCATGTCGAAGCGCTTCGTGTTCCGCGCGCGCTAGTCAGCGCATTTTGACTAGCGTTTCGAGCACGGGCATGCCGCCCGGCGCATCGATCTCCACGCGGGTGGTCTCGGTCAGCCGCGCCATCGTCATGTAGAAGCCGCAGGTGAAGATGATCTCGACGATCTCCTGAGCCGAGAAATGCGCGGCTGCGGCCTTGAAGGTTTCCTCGCTCGCGCGGACATTCTCGATCACCTCCTGCGAGAATTTCAGAAGCGATTTCTCGCGCGGGTCGAAGACCGATACGAGATCGCCGCGAGCCAGCGCGTCGATCTGCTCCTGGCGGCAGCCGGCGGCGAGCCCGATCGGCACATGCTGCACCCATTCATATTCGCCGCCTTCGACCTTGGCGACGAGCAGGATCACGAGCTCGCGCAGCGCCGCGTCGAGCTTCTGCTTGCCGAGAATGGCGCCGCCCAATCGCAGGCCCGGCTTGAAGAGGGTGGGCGCATTCGCCCACATGCGGAAGATGTTGAGCTTGCGCGGCAGCTTCTCGAAGGCTTCGCGCACCTCTTCGGGCGCCTCCGCGAAATCGGCATAGGGAATGAGCGGCATGGCTTCTCCTCACAGATCTTCGGTGTTGCGGTCGACCGTCACCGATTTGACGATAGCAAAAACGCGCGCGCCCGGCGCGAGCCCAAGCCGCACGAGCGAAGCTTGCGTGATGCGCGCGACGAGCTTGGCCGCGCCCGCCTCGAGCTGCACATCGGCATGACCGGCCTCCTGCCGGATCGCGGCGATTTTCGTGGGGATCACGTTGTTGGCGCTGATGGCCTCGGGCTCTTCGAGCGCGAGCATGACGTCTTCGGCGCGGATGCGCACGCGCAATCGCGCGCCGGGCTCTTTCGGCACACGCCCGACCACGAGCGCGCCGCCGGCAAACGAGAGCACGCTGAGACCGTCGCCGCGATGCGATGCGACGCTCGCATCCAGCACCGCACCGTAGGATTCGACGCCCGAGGCGGCGGCGAATTCGAGATCGGAGATGAGATCGAAGACCGGACCCTTCGCCGCCACGCGGCCGTCGCGCATCACCACGACGGAATCGGCAAGGCGCGTCACTTCGTCGAGCGAATGGCTGACATAAAGCATCGGCACACGCGCTTCGTCGCGCAGGCGTTCGAGATAGGGCAGGATTTCGGATTTGCGCGCGGCATCGAGGGCGGCGAGCGGCTCATCAAGCAAAAGCAAACGCGGCGCGGCGAGCAGCGCGCGGCCGAGCGCAACGCGGCCCTTCTCGCCGCCGGAAAGCTTTGCCGGCTTGCGCGCAAGCAGATGGCCGAGCCCCAGCAATTCGACGATATGCGCGAATTCGGATTCGCCCGCCGGATTTTCCGCGCGTCGCAATCCGAAGCGCAGATTGTTTTCCACCGACATGTGCGGAAAGAGCCGCGCATCCTGGAACACGTAGCCGATGCGCCGCGCATGGGCGGGAACGGACACGCGCGCATCGGTATCGAGCAGCGTGCGCCCGCCGATCACGATGCGGCCCTTTTGCGGTTTCAACAATCCCGCAATTGCATTGACGACGCTGGTCTTGCCCGCGCCCGACGGGCCGAAAAGCGCGGTCACGCCCTTCTCCATGCGGAATTGCGCGTCCAGCGCGAAGCCGGAGAATTGGTGATAGAGCGAAATTTCCGCGCTCATCGCCCGATCGATCGCGCGGCGCGGCGCTGGGCGAATGCGGCGAGCGCGACGCCAAAAAGTGCGAGTGCGATGGAGAGCGCCGAAAGCCGCGCGGCTTCGAGATCGCCGCCGGGCGTTTCGAGCGCGTTGTAGATGGCGAGCGGCAGCGTGCGCGTCTCGCCGGGAATGTTGGAGACGAAGGTGATGATGGCGCCGAATTCGCCGAGGCTGGCGGCAAAGGCCGTGATCGCGCCGGCGAGGATTCCCGGAAGCGCGAGCGGCAATGTGAGATTGACGAAGCGGTCGAGGGCGCGCGCGCCCAAGGTTTCGGCCGCTTCGCTCAGGCCGCGATCCATCGCTTCGAGCGCAAGGCGGATGGCGCGGACCTGGAAGGGAAACGTGACGATGGCGGAGGCCAGCGCCGCCCCCTTCCAGTTGAAGGCAAAGCGGATCCCGAGATGCGCCAGCAGCCAGGCGCCGAGCGGTCCCCGCGTGCCGAAGGCGAGCAGCAGCAGATAACCGATCACCACGGGCGGAAGAACGAGCGGCAGCGTGAAAGCGCCTTCCACCAGCGCCTTTCCGGCAAAGCGGGCGCGCGCGAGCCAGACCGAGGCCGCGAGCGCGAACGGAAGCGCGGCCGCGACCGCCACCAGCGAGACACGCAACGACAACAGAAGCGCCTGGATTTCCGGTTCAGTGAGCATGGGCCGTGAAGCCATAGCGCGCGAAGACGGCGAGCGCGGATTTTCCGGTGAGGAATTTGAAATAGGCGCGCGCCGCGGCGCCCGCGCCCTTCACCAGCGCGAAGGGATAGACGATCGCGCTATGCGTGTCTTGCGGGAACACGCCAACGATCTTCACTTTCGCGTCCTGCTTCGCATCGGTGAGATAGACGATGCCGAGCGGCGCCTCGCCGCGATCGACATAGAGAAGTGCGGCGCGCACATCCTCGGCGGGTGCCAGATGCGGCGCGAGCGCGTCCCATGCGCCGAGATGCGCGAGCGCCTCTTTCGCATAGATGCCGGCCGGAACATGATCGGGATCGCCGAGCGCGAGCCTTCCGCCGGCAAGCAGCTTTTTCCAGTCGAGATGGGCGTCGATCGCGCGCGGCCCGAGCGGCGAAGATTCGGGCGCAACCAGCACCAGCGCATTGCCGATGGGCCCGGTCAGCGAGGCGGAATCGATCAGCCCGCGCTTTGCGACATAGTCCATCCATTGCGTATCGGCGGAGGCGAAGATCTCCGCGGGCGCGCCGTTCTCGATCTGGCGGGCGAGCACGGAGGAGGAGGCGAAGGAATTGACGATGCGGACGTTCGATTTTTTTTCATAGGCCGCGGCGATGTCCTGCATCGCGTTGGTCAGGCTCGCGGCCGCAAAGACCACGACCTTGTCCGCAGCAGGCGCCGGGCTTGTCCCCAGGATCGCGAACACGATTGCCAGAACGATCCCGCGCATGCGCCGCTCCCTCATTGGCCCGCGAGCCTAGCGCCGCTTTCTTCAGGATCGAAACGAAAAGGGCCGCTCCGAAGAGCGGCCCTTGCCCGATATCGCGGAGGCGCGGCCTCAGTGGCTGCGCGCGTAGACGCTCCAGAGCCGCGAAATCACGGCCGCCTTGTCGTCGCCGTCGGCCGCTTCGAAGGCCTTGGCGGCCTTGGCATAATCCTTCAGCCCGACATAGGCGAGGCCGAGCGCCATCTCAGCCGTGTTCTTGTCGGTGACGCCTTTCTGGATGCCGGACTGCACCGAATTCAGCGCATCCTGATAGCGGCCCATGCCCCAATAGGCTTCGCCGAGCTTGACCAGCGGCTCGCCCGTCGGCGCCTTGGCGGCGGCGGCGGCGGTCTTGGCGAGATCGGTCTGGGCCTGGGCGGCCTGAGTTGTCGCCATGGTCAGAAGACGCTGCTGGCGCGTGCCGGAGAGCACCTTCGCGCTGAAGCCCTTCTGCTGGATCGTCTGTCCTTCGGCCGGGAAACCGAGCTGGATCGCAAGCTGGGTGGCGTTCGAATAATCGTCGCCGTTGCGCATCGAATTGGTGAGCATGCGCAGGCGATAGATATCGAGCGTCTCGTGATCGGTGAGGCCCTTGGTGCGGTCGGCGCTGCCGAGCAGATAGACCCAATATTGCGGCTTGCCGCCGAGGATCAGCCGCTCGGCCGCGGTGCGCACGGAGGCTTCGTCGCCGACCTTCGACGCGCAGTTCATCAGGAGCTCGAGCTGCTGCTGGCTTCCGCCGCCGCCCATGATCTCGCGCAGATATTTGATGGCGCCGCTGTAATTGCCCGACAGGTAATAGGCCTGGGCGATGACCATCTGGGATTGCGCATCGAGCGCATTGAAGCGGCGCAGGATCTGATCGTCGGCGATGACCTTGCCGTATTGGCGGGCGTTGTAATGGGCCGAAAGCAGTTCCTTGGCCACGGTCGCGCTGCCCTGGCCCGAGGCGATCATGTTCTCGTAGACGGAAGGATCGCCCGATTTCGCCAGGATGTAGTTCTTCGTCTGGGCAATGGTATCGCGCTCCGACTGCGTCAGATCGGAAACCGATTCGGCCTCCCTCACTTTTGCGAGAGCGGCGCTGGTTTTGCCGTCCTTGGCGAGCGCGAGCGCGTCGTTGAGCGGCTTTCCGACCGACGGGCGCACCGTTCCGGCTTCGGCGACTTGCGTCGCACCCAAGCTGGCGACAGCGACAGTTGCCGTCCCGACGAGAAACGCTGCGCCAAGAGCGCGCAAGGTTTTCCCAATCATAACAACCTCATTCCAGAAGGCGTGGGCGCGAAACCCGTTAAGGTCCGGCGTTCCGCCGTCACCCCTCACTTACTGTACATATTGCTCGGTGCCGATGATTCCAATATGCGTCACGCCCCGGCGCTGGGCATCGGCCATGACTTTGGCGACCGTGTCGTACTTCGCCAGGCGGTTCGCGGAAATGTGAATTTCGGGCTGGGGCACCTGCTGCGACGCCTCGTAGAAATAGGTGTCGAGCGTGTTCATATCGACCGGCGAGCCGTTCCAATAGACCGTTCCGTCGAAATCGACTTCGAGATCGACCACCGTGGGCGGCACGGGCGGCGGCGTGCTCGGCCGCGGCATGTCGAGCTTCACCGCGTGGGTCTGGATCGGGATGGTGATGATGAGCATCACCAGGAGCACGAGCATGACGTCGATCAGCGGCGTGGTGTTCATTTCCACCATCACTTCGCCTTCGCCGGTGCTCTCTCCAACATTCATTGCCATGGTGAGATACCTTTATCTTTGCCCGATCACTGCTCGACCTTGAGCGGCTCGGTGAGGAAGCCGACCTTCAGGATGCCGGCTTTCTGGCAGTCATAGACCACCCGGCCGATCGCCTCGAAGCGCACGTCCTTGTCGCCGCGGATGTGCACTTCCGGCTGGGGCACGATCACCGCCTTCTGCTCGAGGCGCTGGATCAGCTCCTCGTTGGTCGGGATGAGCGTCGTGTCCCAATAGACGTTTTCGTCCTTGTCGACGGCGATCACGATGTTTTCGGGCTTGGTCTGGGTGGGAATATTCCGGGCGTTGGGAAGCTCGACCGGAATATTCTTGATCACCACGGGCACCGTGATGAGGAAGATGATGAGCAGAACGAGCATCACGTCCACCAGCGGCGTGGTGTTGATCGTGGTGTTCAGTTCCGGCTCGTCGCTTCCCCCGGAGATCCCGACATTCATTGCCATGTGAACTTACTCCGATGTCGCTGCCGGGTCTTATTTGCCCTTGGTCACGAGATAGGTCTGCAGATCGCCGGCGAAGCTCTTGAGCTTCTCGGTGATGACCTTGTTGCGGCGGACGAGGAAGTTGTAGAGCAGCACGGCCGGAACGGCGACGCCAAGACCGATGGCGGTCATGATGAGCGCTTCACCGACGGGACCTGCGACCTTGTCGATCGAGGCCTGGCCGGCGATGCCGATGGCGATCAGGGCGTGATAGATGCCCCACACCGTGCCGAACAGACCGACGAACGGAGCCGTCGAACCGACGGAGGCGAGGAAGGCGATGCCGCCTTGCAGCCGGCCGCTGATTTCGTCGAGCTGGCGGGAGAGCGCCATGCCGATCCAGTCGTTGAGGTTCACAAGGCCCGTGCCTTGTCCCGAAGAGGCCCGCACGCCGCTTTCGGCCACCGAACGGAACACGCTGTTCTTGGCGAGCTTGTCGATGCCCTCGTTGAGGTTGTTGGAGCTCCAGAAGCGGCGCTCGACCTGCTTGGCCTGGTTGAGCATGCGCGACTGCTCCCAGTACTTCATGAAGAAGATGTACCAGGTGCCGATCGACATGATCGCCAGAAGGACGATGACGCTCTTGGCCACGAAGTCGCCCTTGTTCCACAATTCGGCGAGGCCGTAGGGATTGGCGACCTTCTGCTGCTGATCGTCAGCCGAGGCCGGCGGAGGCGGCGGAGGCGGAGCGGCCTGCGCGGGTGCGGCGTTCGCATCGGGCGTCGCGGGTGCGGTGCCGGTGGCGCCTGCTGCCGCGGGCGCTGTCTGATCGGCTTGAGCGATCTGGACCGCGACCGGAGCGGATGGCTGGGCGAAGGCCCCTCCGGCGGTCAGACCGGAGAGCAGGACGATGGCGGCTGCGATCGTCAGACGTTTCGAATTCATTTCCTCGATACTCCGTAAGTGAGATGAAGCTGATTTCGCCCGGACCGGGCTCCCGATTAGTTGGTAAGTCGATATTGGACGTTGACCGAGCTGGATACCGCGATCGGACGTCCTCCCTGCGTTGCCGGCTTGAAGCGCCAGTCTTTCACGCATTGCGTGGCCGCTTCGTCCAGCCGCGAATAGCCGCTGGATTTTTCGACGGTCGCATTCGTGACCTCTCCCGTTTCGGAGATCACGTATTTCACCGCGACGACGCCCTGTTCGGACAGGCGCCGCGAAACCGGCGGGTAACCCGACATGCATTCGTGCTTGCGCCCGATCGGGATCGCGCCGACGATCTGGGGTGCGGCGACCGGCGCCTTCTGCGATTGCACCGAGGTGATCGCGTTCGACGGACCGGTGTCGGCCACGTTGATGTCCGGCGGCGGCACGAAGGGCGGCGGCGGCTTGGTGAGATCGGGCGGCGGCGGCGGCGGAAGCTTTTCCTGCTCCGGCGGCTTTTCCTGCACGACCTCGGCCTTCAGCTCGTCGGGAAGTTTCTGGATCATCTGCGAAGCAAGGCCGCTGGCCAGCGCGTAGATGATGACGGCATGGAGAACGGCAACCAGACCGACGCTGACGAACCGCCTGGGCGCAGCGACCGGCGTCTGGAATGCTCTCATGTCATGTTCAGGTGTCTGCATGTCTCAGTACCCAATAAAACGAAACCCGGTGCACACGCACCGGGCATGGCATTGACGGGCCAGGCTCACGCGTCCCCCTCCCCGGCACCGCACCCGCGGCGCACGCTATTGGTTTTCTTTCGGCGCATCGTAATCATCGTTCTCAACCCGGTCTAGCGCTTCATTTGGTAAACAGCAAACATTATGAACATCGAAGTCAGTCCGCCCTCTTCTGCCCGTCGAGCGGCCCGGCGCTTTCGCCACCCGGCAGACCGATCGCGCGCCAGCCCTGAATCCCGCAGGCAATCTCCGCCTTTACGGCCATAGCTCGGCGGTGCAACAAACGCTTGGAAAACCAGCTCCCGGACACCTTATTCCAACCTCATCAGCGCATTTCCAAGGATGCGGCGAATCGTTCCACCTCAAAGGATGGTTGGCGCAAAGCGTAGGTTTCCAACATGGCGGAAATGCGATCCCCCCGGGGCAGCTCGACGCCAGCCAAACTGAGCCGCGCACAAGAACGCGAACTTCGCCCGCAAGACAAGCATTGACGCAGCAAAGTCGTTGCCTCTACCGTTCACATATGCGCGAGGTTCCAGGGAACGCGGTTGGAAATACCGCGGCTGCCCCCGCAACTGTGACCGGAGAGCGGTCGTCCAAGCGCCACTGAAGCGCAATCGCTTTGGGAAGGCGGACGATCGCTACGACCCGGCAAGCCAGGAGACCTGCCTTGCGTGTCGTCCTGTTTCCGGCCGGGGTGCGTCGGGGGCTGCGGGATGACCGCTCGTGACGACGTTGTCGGAGTCGTCGCAAGCGGGGCGCATTTGAAAAAGAAGTATTCCGGAATTTCGAGGCGAACCGCGAGCCGGCTCCTGGGCCCAGAACCAGGAGAATTGTCATGCACAAACTTTGCGCATTTTTCTTTCCGCTCGTTTTTTGCCTCGGCGCGCTTTCGACGGCCGCGAATGCGTCCGGTGACGGCGGCAATACCGTCGTCGTAAGCGCGACGCGAACGCCGACGCCCGCGCTCGAAACGGGCGAATCGGTGTCGGTGATAACCGGCGCCGAGCTCCAGACGCTTCAAACCGTCACGTTGAGCGACGCGCTCGGGCTCGTGCCGGCGCTGGCGGTCAACCGCAACGGCCCGCTCGGCCAGCTCACCACCATCTCGATTCGCGGCGCCGAGAGCGGCCAGACGCTGGTGCTCATAGATGGCGTCCGGATCAACGATCCCTCCGGCACCGACGAGGGCGCGGTTCTGGGCGATGTCCTGGTCAACGATATCGACCGCGTGGAGGTGCTGCGCGGCAGCCAGAGCACGCTCTACGGCAGCGACGCCATCGGCGGCGTGATTGACATCATCACGACGCGCGGCGGGACCGATGAACTGCGCGCGAGTGTGGAAGGCGGATCGTTCGATACCTACCGCCTCAATGCGGCGCTCAACGGCACCGCGGGAGACACGGAATATGGCGTGGGCCTGAATTATTTCCACAGCAACGGGATCTCGGCGGCGGCCGGCTATCCCGAAACCGACGGATACGGAAACGCCGGCGCAACGGCGAATGTCCGCGTGCCGGTGAGCGACAATGTCAGCGTCGATCTGCGCGGCTATTACACACGCGCGCGCGCCGATTTCGACGATGGCGCGGCCTCGTTCCTGCCGCCCTATCCGCCGGCCGATTCCGCGGCCTATTACACCAACAGCCTTTTCGCGGGTTATGCGGGCGTGAATGCCGATTTGTTCGGCGGCGCGTTCCACAACCGCTTCGCGGTGATGGGCACGAAGAGCAATCGCAAATTCTTCGATTCCGCCTTCGACACCATCCACGAGAATGCGGCCAACAAGGGCGGTGCGCTGCGCTTCGAATATCAGGGCACGGTCGATCTCGCGAAGGATACGCGGGCCGTCTTCGGCGCGGAGACCCAGCGCATCGGCTTCACCGGCGATTATTTCAGCTCGTTCTCCTTCTTCGACAGCTTCAACAAGGGCCATTCGCGCATCACCGATTATTATGCGCAATTGCAGGCGGCACCGTTCGACGGGCTGACGCTGACCGGGGGCGCGCGCTACACGGACGACGAGGAATTCGGCCATCACGTTTCGCTCAAATTCGCGGCCGCCTGGCGCGTGGCCGATGGAACCGTGCTGCATGCCAATTACGGCGACGGCTTCAAGGCGCCCACGCTCTACGAGCTCTATTCGCAATACAGCAATCCGGATGCAGCCCTTCGCCCGGAAGTCGCCCATGGCTGGGAGGCTGGCGCCGATCAGACGTTCGCGGACGGACGCGTGCATGCGACGCTGACCTGGTTCGAGCGGCGCACGTCCAATCTCATCGATTTCCAGAGCTGCTTCGTCGCCTCGCCGCCTTCGGGCTGTGCGATGCGGCCGGACGGCTTCTATTATAATGTCGGGCGCACGCGGTCGCGGGGGCTGGAGGCGGAATTCACGGCCGCTCTCACCGACACGCTGAAGCTCACCGCCAATTACACCGACATGACTTCGCGCGACCTGATCATGGGCAAGTCCCTGCAGCGCCGCCCGCATATCGAGGCGAACGGGATCGTCGATTGGACGCCGGGGCAGAATTGGTCGCTGGGCGCGAGCGTCGCTTATGTCGGAAACCGCATCGATCAATACGACACGAGCGTCTCGCCCGCGGTGCCGTTCCGCAATGGCGGCTACACGCTCGCCAACGTCTTCGGCGAATATGATTTCGGCCGCTTCGCGCTTTACGGCCGCGTCGAGAATCTGTTCGACACGCATTACCAGCCCGAACTCGGTTACGGGGCGGCCGGACGCGCGTTCTATATCGGGGTGCGGGCGCGGGAGTGAGACGCGCCTAGCTCGCGAGCAATGCCGCGCGATGGGCGCGCGCAAAGACTCCGCGCATGCGCGGTACGCGGGCAAACGCGTCGCTCGTGCATTCCTCGGCGGCGCCCAGCACCAGGAAGCCGTCGGGCGCGAGCGTGCGCGAGAGGCGCTCCAGCGTGTAGAATTTTTCCTGCGCGTCGAAATAAAGAAGCACGTTGCGGCAGAACACGATGTCGAGCTGGCCGAGCCAGCCGAAACTGTCGAGCAGGTTGAAGGGGCGGAACGCGACCATGCGGCGCAAGCGGTCGCAGACGCGCCATTGTTTTCCGCTCTGCGTGAAATATTGCAGCAGCGTCTGCGCCGGCAGGCCGCGGCCGGCCTCGAAATCGAGATAGAGCCCGTCGCGGGCGCGCGCCACCATCTCCGAACTGAGATCGGTGGCGACGATGTCAATCTTCCAGCCCTGTTCGGCGAGCTTCATGCCGTCGAGGAGGATGGCGAGCGAATAGGCCTCCTGCCCCGACGATGCCGCCGCACACCAGATGCGCAACCGCCGCGTGGCCGCGCGCCGCTTCATCAGCGCGGGAATCACCGTGTTCTTCACATGATCGAAGGCGGCGCGGTCGCGGAAGAAGGAGGATTCATTGACCGTCATCGCTTCGGTGACGGCACGCGACAATTCCTCGGGCTCGTGGCGCAGCTCGGCGAGCAGACCGTCGATCCTGCGGAAGCCGAAGCGCTGGGCGACGGGTTCGAGCTTGCTTTTCACCATGCCCGACTTGCCCGGCACCAGCACGTAACCGGAGCGGCGCTTCAGGAATCCCGAGAGGAAATCGAAATCGGCGGAATTCACGGCACGCCTCAGACGAGGCCGACCTGCGCGAACTTCTCCCGGATGGATTCGCGGTCGAACGGCTTCATCAGATATTCGGCCGCGCCCGAGGCCAGCGCGTCGCTGATCTCCTCGCAATCGTTCTCGATCGTGCAGAACACGATGAGCGGCCGCTCGCCGCCGCTTTCGCGGCGCAGGTTGCGCATGAATTCGAGGCCGCCCATGTCGGGCATCGACCAGTCGAGCAGGATGACGTCGGGCATCCTGGCGCGGCAGGCGGCCAGCGCCGTAGTGCCGTCGGGCGCTTCGACCGCCTCGAATTCGAGCGATTCGAGAATGCGGCAGGCGACCTTGCGGATGACGCGGCTGTCGTCCACGACGAGGCAGGATTTCATGGGCCGGCCCGGCTGAAGTTCCGCTTTCAGCCTAAGCTTGCAGGGTAAACAAGGTCTGAAAGACAGCAACCGCCGGTTTAGGCCGGCAACGTGCTCAGTTCGACCCTGCCTTCGCCGGTCGCGATGGTCAGCGCCGCCGCGACCGAGCGCGCGAGCCTGTGGGTGAGGAAGCCCTGGACGCTGCGCCCGTCGAGCGGCACTTCGGGCTCGCCGCGCACGGCGCGCTCCACTTCGTCGAGCACGCGCGCATTGTTTCCCACCGCGCGCACGGTGAAGCCGGGCGCCGCCGGATCTGCGGAAGTCTCCACGATCACCTGTCCGCCGCGCGGCAGGCTGTCGGCGGCAAGCAGCGTCGCGTTCATCAGGAGCTTGGCCCAGTCCTTCGGCCAGTTGAGCGCGGCCGCGCGCCAATCGACGCTCACCTTGCCGCCGCGCACCAGGCCCGCAACGATGCGGCCCACTTCCGTCAGATCGAGCTCGGCGCCCGCCGATCCCGCCGCCCCATAGGCGATGCGGCAGAATTGAAGCCGCGCCGCGGCCTGCTCGGCGCTCGACGCCACCAGCTTCAGCGCATCGGCGCGCATCACGGCGTCGCGCTCGTCCTCCAGCACTTCGAGGCCGTTGACCACCGCGCCCACGGGGCTCACAAGGTCGTGGCAGACACGGCTGACAAGCAGGGCGGCGAAATCGAGATCGTTCATCATGACCCGGCCGATTATGGTTTGCAGGTGGTAACGTGGCGCGTCCGCCCTTAAGGATTGCTTAAAGAACGAGTCGCGCAAGGGGATGATAGCGCCGATGGCGGCAAATGGCGGACTTTCTGAATTCGCGCGCGCACTCGCGCAGATTGCATGGCGCGCGGGCGAGATCGTGCTCGCCCATTACGAAGAAGGCATAGAGGCGCGCAAAAAAGCCGACCTCTCGCCCGTGACCGCGGCCGACGAGGACGCCGAAGCCTTCATCCTGGCGGAACTGGCGAAGCTTGCGCCCGATATGCCCGCGATCGCGGAGGAGGCGGTCGCGGCGGGACGCATGCCCGCGATCGGCGCGCGATTCTTCCTTGTCGATCCGCTCGACGGCACAAAGGAATTCATCAGCCGCAACGGCGAGTTCACGGTCAACATCGCCGAGATCGAAAACGGCGCGGCCGTGCGAGGCGTCGTCTATGCGCCGGCGAAAGAGCGGCTGTTCGTGGGCGAGGCGGCTTCGGGCGCGTTCGAGGTTCCCGTCTCCGCGCATGTGGCGCCCGATTTTTCCGCGATGAAGAAAATCGCCGCGCGCGTGCCCGCGAAGGACGGGCTCGTCGCCGTCGCATCGCGCTCGCATCGCGATCATCTGACCGACGAATATCTGATGGCCTATCCGGTGAAGGAATTCATCACGGCGGGATCGTCGTTGAAATTCTGTCTCGTGGCGGCGGGCGAAGCCGACATCTATCCCCGCCACGGCCGCACCATGGAATGGGACACCGCGGCAGGGCATGCGGTGCTGGCCGCTTCCGGCGGCAGCGTGACGACCATCGACGGGCGGCCCTTCGTCTATGGCAAGGCGGAAGAAAAATTCGCCAATCCGTTTTTCGTGGCGCGGGGGCGGGCGGGATAGCGGGTTCCTATTCACGCTTTCGCCCCGGACGCGCCGTTTCGATTTTTCGCAAACCCTTGTTTGCGCGGCGCTTTCGCCTTTCGATTGTTCCTCGGAAATTTGGGGGGGGCCCCCCTGAGCGTGAATAGCGGCGGCGTTTCGTGTTCCATGCGCGCATTATAATGCGGCGTGGGAGAGCGGGGATAAGGATTCCCGTGGCAGGCAGCCCGCCCCGCCGGGGAGGCAATTAAGTATTGTGTCCCCGTAATTTCAGCGCACTACCGCATTTTCATTTGCAGAACAAAGGGCAAGAACGGCGGCACTTTCGTCTGAATCCCGCGATAAGACTTTGCAAAACATCGAGCCTTCGCATTGTCCACGCTTGAGAGAACCCGCTCAACGACCGCAAACTGGCTACCGGCCGGATGTGTAATGAACAACATCAAATCCACCGAGCCAGACCCCAGGGCGTAGCAGCCGTCCCTTTCATCGAGGTGGAAATGGTTGTTGAACTGCACAAACTCTGCGGCGTATTTCTGATACTCTGCGGTCTGGTACTTTTGCTGCCAGATAGCTCTCGCGGTCGAATAGGAGATTGTCGCGCCGGTCGCGAACGCCGAGGCGGACGATGCGAGCACGATAACTACTGCAAGCATGGACCTCATATTCCGCTCCGTGCAATCTCAATTCTGGGAATTATGGGGACATAATACTCAATCGGCGTCACGCGCGTTGGGCGTGCCTGCCCCGATGACGCGATTGGCAGCCGGCGTGTTGCGCGCTTGCGCGCAAAAAAGTCCGGCCCGGCGGGGATGACAATTGCGTTCTAAAAATCCTTCCCCTTGCGGCTCGAATAGAACACCAGCGCCATCAGGCCTGCGCCCACCGCGATGGTGAACACGATCCCGAATCCCATCATCACCCAGCCCGCCGTCGAGATGCCCACGCCGGCAAGCGCGTTCCAGGCATGGACCGCGTACCAGACCGCCCATGCGAGGAACCCCGCCAGCACGGCGATGGCGATCCATCCGGCGGGGCCGAGCTTCTTCGGGGCGGGGGGCGGCGCATCCATGGCGCCGATCTTAAGCCCGGCGGGAGACCGCCACAAATTTGCCGCGGGCCCGCGCATGATGCATAGAGTGTCATGATTTCGCGCGCGCGGAACCGCGCGCCCTCGTGCTAGTTATCTTTTGGTACTGAAGGAGCTCCCAAGATGTTCTCACGCCTGATCGCGGCCCTGATGGCCGCCTCGCTCGCGTTCGCCACCACACCGGTCCTGGCGGCCGACAATTCCGCGCCCGGACACAAGGGCGACAAATTCACCAAGAACGAAGTCGTGCAGGCGGGCGCGGAGTTCTTCGGCACCACGGCCGAAGCCATGGCCAAGGCCGTCGAGAAAGTGTTCAAGGATCAGGGCATGCCCGACGCCTATATCAAAGGCGACGAGGGTTCGGGCGCGGTGGTGGTGGGCCTGCGCTACGGCTCGGGCTGGCTGATCCGCAAGGGCTATGAACCGATGAAGGTCTATTGGCAGGGGCCGAGCGTCGGCTTCGACGTGGGCGGCAACGCCTCGAAATGCTTCACGCTGATCTACAATCTGAAATCGGACGACCGCCTCTTCCAGAAATTCCCCGGCGTCGAGGGCAGCTATTATTTCGTGGCGGGGATCGGGGTGAATTATCAGCGCGCCGACGGCATCACGCTGGTGCCGATGCGCACGGGCGTGGGGTTACGCGCGGGCGTCAATGCCGGCTATCTCACCTATACGCGCGAAGAATCGCTCAATCCTTTCTGAGCGGAATTTGATCGCTTTGGATTGGTTTACTCAATTGTCATGGCCCGCAACAGCGGGCCACCCAGTTGGGTTCTGCACCATCTGAGAAGCTAGAACTGGGTGGCCCGCATCCCGCCTGCGCTAAAGCTTCGGCGGGTCAGGAGATTCACATTGTCCGCCGGAGCCTTGGCGAAGGCGGATCGCGGGCCATGACATCGAGGATGTGATTTCAGTCGCGCGAAAACGATTCTAATTGCTTCTCCGTTTCGCGATTGTCTCCGCCAGCGCGAGGATATGCTCGGCCTGTTTCAGATGCGGCTGATCGAGCATCTTGCCGTCGAGCGCGGCCACGCCCGCGCCTTGCGCGAAGGCGGCGACGACGCGCCTGGCATGTTCGACATCGGCCGCTGAGGGCGTGAACGCCGCGTTGATGATCTCCACCTGATCGGGATGGATCGCGAGCATGCCGGTGAAGCCTTCGCGGGCGGCGGCGCGCGCGGCGCGCGCGAGGCCGGTCGCGTCGCGGAAATCGGCGTGCAGCGTTTCGAGCGCCTCGACGCCGGCCGCTTTCGCCGCGATCAGGCAGAGCGAACGGACCATTTTGTAGGTGAAATGGAATTCGCCGCTTTCATCGCGATTGCCCGCGGCACCGAGCGCCGCCGACAGATCCTCCGCCCCCCAGGTGAGCGCGGCGAGGCGCGGGATTTCGGCGCGCGCATAATCGCCCAGCGTGAACACCGACAGCGGCGTTTCGGTCGCGACCGGCAGCAATTCGATTCTGCCTTTGGGATCGAAGCGCGAAAGCTCGCGATCGACGATCTGCAAGGTCGCGGGCGAATTGGGCTTGGGGATCACGAGGCCGGCGGGCGCGGCCGGTGCGATCGCTTCCAGATCCTTGCGGTAATCCTCGCTGCCCACCGGATTGACGCGCACGAAGATCGATTGCGGATGTTTCTCCTTCAGGAATTCGATTGCCAACGCGCGCGCCTTGGCCCGGTTGGCGGCCGCCACCGCATCCTCCAGATCGAGGATCAGCGCATCGGCGGGCGAGGATTTGCTCTTCGCGAGTTTCTTCTCGCTGTCGGCGGGAACGAAGAGGAGCGAGCGCAGGATCATGGCCGTGCTCTGCGGTCCGGTGTCATCGCGAACCCCAACCGTTCCGCCACCGCGTGCAGGCGCTTGTCACGAGTCCAGAGTCGGAGGCCGGGTATGATGCGGACGGACGCCAGCAAATGCGCGTCCACGTAACCGATTCCGACAGCAACCAGATTCCGGCTTTCAATGAGGTGCCAAACCTCCTCGTCCCGGGCGGTGGGCGCGCGCGGCATCTTCTTCAAGTCACGAAGAATTCCGGCCCGATTCTTCAGATGACCGAGCGATAGTTCGCCGATGACGAACGGATGCATGAACAGTTCGCCGCTATCAAGTAGGCTTTGCAGCGTACTGTCGCTTGCGCGCAGGTGATCGGCCCAGACGGACGTATCGGCCAGAATCACGGCTTGCCGAAACGGCGCCTGGGCGGCGCGCGAAACTGCGGCTCGGTTCCGCCCAGTCGCGCCAGCCTGCGCGACGCCTCCCGTTCGACGAGCGCCCTCAGCGCGGCGTTCACCAAGGCCGATTTTTCCTTGATGCTTGTGTACTCCTCGGCGCTGGCCAGAAGCTCGTCATCCAATGTGACCGTCGTGCGCATGGCTGTCTCCTTAAGCATCAAACGTAGCATCACTTGATGCTGATTTCAATGCCTCAGCGACGGGCTCTGGATTTGGCTTTTGGCTTCGCTTTCGCCTTGGTCTTCGGCTTCGCGGGCGCTTTCGGCGCGGGCTTGAAGAGGTCGTCGGGGTGGAACACTTTGCGCAGCATCAGCGCCGAGCGCTTGCACACCGCTACAAGCTCATCGCGCTGGTTGAAGGCGCGGTGGATGAAAATCACGATGCCGTTCTCGGGGCGCGAATTCGATTGGCGCAATTCCAGCACTTCGGTTTCGACGCGCAGCGTATCGCCGTGGAACACCGGCTTGGGGAAACGCACCTCGTCCATGCCGAGATTGGCGACCGTGGTGCCGAGCGTCGTTTCGCCCACCGAAATGCCGATCATCAACCCCAGCGTGAAGAGCGAATTGACGATGCGCTGGCCGAATTCGGTCGCCTTGGCATATTCCGCATCGAGATGAAGCTGTGCGGGGTTGTGCGTCATGGCCGTAAAGAAGACGTTGTCGGCTTCCGTCACCGTGCGCCGGATGGGATGGTCGAATTTCTGGCCGACGGAGAATTGTTCGAAATAAAGTCCGGGCATGGCGTTTGTCCTAATCGATGGTCACGAATGCGGCGGTTTTGGAATCCAGAATTTCGAGCTTGCCGTCGGCGATGCCGAAGCGCGCGCCGTGAAGCGCAAGTTTCCCCGCCCGCACGCGCTCGGCGATGAAGGGAAAATCCATCAGCCGTTCGAGCGAGAGCTTCACGGTTTCGCGCTCGAGCGCGGTGTGGCGATCCTCATGCCGCGAAATGGCCCGCACCGCGGGCTCCAGAAGATCGATCCAGCTTCGAAGGAACGGCACGCCCTCGGCGATGGAATGATCGAGCGCCGCCGCCACGCCGCCGCATTGCGCATGGCCCATGACGAGGATGTCGGAGATGTTGAGATTGAGCACGGCAAAGGCGATGGCCGCACTCGTGCCGTGATGCGAGGTGTCGATTTCGTAGGGCGGCACGATCGCCGCCACGTTGCGGATGACGAACAATTCGCCCGGGCTCGCGTTGAAGATCGTCGCGGGATCGGCTCTGGAATCGCTGCAGGCGATGACGAGCGCGCGCGGGCGCTGGCCGTGGGCTGCGAGATCGGCATAGCGTGCGCGCTCCGCGGGCCAGCGGGATTTGCGGAATTCGCGGTAACCGGCGATCAGGCGGTCCATAGGCGGCCCTCAATAGGATTTCGGCAGATCGAGCACGTTCTCCGCGATGAAGGACAATATCATCTGCTCCGTCACCGGCACGATGCGGTTGAGGATGGATTCGCGGAAGAGGCGCTCGACCTGATATTCCTTCGCATAGCCCATGCCGCCATGGGTGAGGACCGCGCGTGTCGTCGCATCGAAGGCCGCGCGCGCGCCGAGGAATTTGGCGGCATTGGCTTCGGCGCCGCAAGGCTTTTTGGAATCGTAAAGCGAGGCCGCGCGCAGACACATCCAATAGGCGCTTTCCAGATAGGCCCAGTTTTCCGCGAGCGGATGCTGGATGCCCTGGTTCTGGCCGATCGGCCGCCCGAACACGACGCGTTCGCGCGCGTAAGTTGCCGCGCGTTGCAACGCATCGCGGCCGATGCCCACCGCTTCGATGCCGATCAGGATGCGCTCGGGATTGAGACTGTCGAGCAGATAGCGGAAGCCCTTGCCCTCCTCGCCCACGCGGTCTTCATCGGGCACGAGGAGATCGTCGATGAAGACGGTGTTGGAATCCACCGCTGCGCGGCCCATTTTCGGGATGCGGCGCACTTCCACTTTTTCGCGATTGAGATCGGTATAGAACAGCGTCATGCCGTCGGTGGATTTCTTGCATTCGGCTTTCGGCGTGGTGCGCGTGAGCAGAAGAATTTTATCGGCCACCTGCGCGGTGGTGGTCCAGATCTTGCGGCCGCGCACGATGTAGCCCTCGTTCGTCCGCCGCGCGAAAGTTTCGATCGAGGTCGTGTCCAGGCCCGCATTCGGTTCCGTCACGCCGAAGCAGGCCTTCTCGCGCCCCTCCATCAGCGGCACGAGCCAGCGCTTCTTCTGTTCCGCCGTGCCGTGCACGACGATCGCATGCGGCCCGAAGAGATTGAGATGGATGGTGGAGGATGCCGCGAATCCGCCGCCGCCTTTCGCCACTGCATGCATCATGATCGCGGCTTCGGTGACGCCGAGGCCGGCTCCGCCCAGCTCGACGGGCATGGTGATTCCCAACCAGCCGCCATCGGCCATGGCGCGATAGAATTCCTCCGGAAAACGGGGGGTCTGGTCGCATTCCGTCCAGTAATCGTCGCCGAAGGCCGCACAAATCTTCGCGACGTTTTCCTCGATGGCGCGCTGGTCGTCGGTCAGCTGGATGTCCAAGATCGTCTCCAAAAGCGAATGAAATCAGCGCCTTACACTCATACCCCCGACGGCAACAGGGTGTTAAGCCCGCGACGCCCGCGCGGTTGCGCCCAAACGAGCCCCGGTTATGATGAAAAAACAAGGGGAAACGCACCGGGCTCGCCGCTATAACTGCCGCCCGCACAAGGCAGAGAGGCGCGCGAAACGCTCCTGTTCAAGAAGGCGAAGGCGAGTAGCAAACAGCACATGAGTCCTGATTCGGCAGACGGGCAATTGCTCGCCGAACGTACCCCCACCGGCATGGCGCCGACCGATACGAGCGGCCCCGATTACTTCCATAAGGTCGTGGATTGCCAATGGGCATGTCCGGCGCACACGCCGGTGCCCGAATATATCCGCCTGATCGCGGAGGGCCGCTACACCGACGCCTATATGATCAACTGGAAATCGAATGTGTTTCCCGGCGTGCTGGGGCGCACCTGCGACCGGCCTTGCGAACCGGCGTGTAGGCGCGGGCGCGTGGAAGACGAGCCGGTGGCGATCTGCCGGCTGAAGCGGGTCGCCGCCGACAATCGCGGCGATATCAGCGCGCTTCTGCCCAAACCGGCTGCGAAGAAGAACGGAAAACGCATTGCGCTGATCGGCGCCGGGCCCGCCTCGCTCACGGTGGCGCGCGATCTTCTGCCGCTCGGCTATGAATGCGTGATCTACGATGCCGATCCCTTCGCGGGCGGCATGATGCGCACGCAAATTCCGAAATTCCGGCTGCCCGAGCGCGTGCTGAACGAGGAATGCAATTACATCCTCGATCTCAAACCAGAAACGCGTTTCGGCCAGCGCATCGATAGTTTGAAGAAACTGCTCACGGAGAATTACGACGCGATCTTCGTGGGTTGCGGCGCGCCGCGCGGGCGCGATCTGGAGATTCCGGGGCGCAAGGAAGCCGCCGCGAATATCCATATCGGCATCGACTGGCTGTCCAGCGTCTCCTTCGGCCACATCGACAAGATCGGCAAGCGCGTGATCGTGCTGGGCGGCGGCAACACGGCGATGGATTGCTGCCGTACCTCGCGGCGCCTTGGCGGCGACGACGTGAAGGTCGTCGTGCGATCCGGCTTCGAGGAGATGAAGGCATCGCCTTGGGAAAAAGAGGACGCGATGCATGAAGGCATCCCGATCCACAATTTCCTCGTGCCAAAGGAATTCACGCACACCAACGGCAAGCTGACCGGCGTGTTGTTCGAAAAGGTCAAGGCCGAGCGCGACGAAAAGGGCCGGCGCAATCTCGTGCCCACCGGCGAGCCGGATGTGCATTTCGAATGCGATGACGTTCTGGTGGCGGTGGGCCAGGAAAACGCCTTTCCCTGGATCGAGCGCGACATCGGCATCGAATTCGACAAATGGGATATGCCCAAGGTCGATCCCGCCACGATGCAATCGACCAATCCGAAAATCTTTTTCGGCGGCGATGCGGCGTTCGGCCCGAAGAACATCATCTGGGCCGTGGCGCACGGCCATGACGCGGCGATCTCCATCGATCATCTGTGCAACGGAAAAGACGTGGCCTTGCGGCCGCCCGCGCATGTGAATCTGTCGAGCCAGAAGATGGGCATTCACGAATGGTCTTACGACAACGACGTGTCGCTCGATCTCCGCTTCAAGGTGCCGCACGCGCCCAAGGAAGTGACGCTGCGCAATGTGAATGTGGAAGTGGAATTGGGCTTCGATGTGCAACTCGCTTTCAAGGAAGCGCAGCGCTGCCTGAATTGCGACATCGAAACGGTGTTCGAATCCAAGCTCTGCATCGAATGCGACGCCTGCGTCGATATCTGCCCGATGGATTGCATCACCTTCACGCCGAATGCGCCGGAACCGGATTTGCGCCAAATGCTGATGGCGCCCGCGCCGGACACGACGCAGGATCTTTACGTGGCTGACGGTCTCAAGACCGGCCGCGTGATGGTGAAGGACGAAGACGTCTGCCTGCATTGCGGGCTTTGCGCCGAGCGCTGCCCCACGGGCGCCTGGGACATGAAGAAATTCTATCTGGAAACGGCACAGGCATGCGGGCGATAGAAGCCACCAACGATTTCGTCGTGAAGTTCGCGAACGTGAACGGTTCGGGCTCGGCGAGCGCGAACGAATTGTTCGCCAAATGCATCCTGCGCATGGGCGTGCCGGTGGCATCGCGCAACATCTTCCCGTCCAACATTCAGGGCCTGCCCACCTGGTATGAAGTGCGCGTGTCGGGCGAAGGATGGCTGGGGCGGCGCGGCGGCGTCGATCTCATGGTCGCGATGAACCCGCAGACCTGGGACAAGGATTTGGCCGAAATCGATAAGGGCGGATATTTGCTCTACGATTCGACCAAGCCGATGCCACAATCGAAATTCCGCGACGACATCACGGTGCTCGGCGTGCCGCTGACCGAGCTTTCCAACACGATGGACGGCACGATCCCGCGCGAGCGCCAGCTTTTGAAGAACGTGATCTATCTCGGCGCGCTTTCGGCGCTGCTCGGTTTCGAGCCGTCTGTCGTGGAAGGGCTGATCGGCAAGCAGTTCAAGGGCAAGGACAAGCTCATCAAGCTGAACATGAAGGCCATCGAGCTCGGTCACGATTACGCGGCGAAGAATCTCGCCGGCAAATGCAAATTGAACGTCGAGCGCGCCAACGAAGTGGGCGAGCGCATCTTCATCGCGGGCAATGATGCGGCGGCGCTCGGCTGCGTTTATGGCGGGGCGACGGTGGCCGCCTGGTATCCCATCACGCCTTCGACTTCGCTCGCCGAAGCCTTCATGAAACATTGCAAGAAGCTGCGCGTCGATCGCGAAACCGGCAAACACAAATACGCCATCGTGCAGGCCGAAGACGAGATCGCGGCCATCGGCATGGTGATCGGCGCGGGCTGGAACGGCGCGCGCGCCTTCACCGCGACCAGCGGTCCGGGGATTTCCCTGATGCAGGAATTTTTCGGGCTCGCCTATTTCGCGGAAATTCCCGCCGTGATCTTCGACATCCAGCGCGGCGGACCTTCCACCGGCATGCCGACGCGCACGCAGCAATCCGATTTGCTGGCGGCCGCCTATGCCAGCCACGGCGACACCAAACATGTGATGCTGCTGCCGAAGGACCCGCATGAATCGTTCGAATTCGCGGCGGCGGCGTTCGACCTGGCGGAGCGTTTGCAGACGCCGATCTTCGTGATGATGGATCTCGACATCGGCATGAACGACTGGCTGTGCGCGCCGCTCGCCTGGGACGATGCGCGCGTTTACGACCGCGGCAAGATCATGACGGCGCAAGAGCTGGAAGCCGGCAAGGATTTCGGCCGTTACCTGGACGTGGACGGCGACGCCATCCCGTATCGCACGCTTCCGGGCGCGCATCCCACGCGCGGCGCCTATTTCACGCGCGGCACGAGCCGCGACCGCTATGCGCGCTATAGCGAGGAAGGCCCGGTCTATGTCGACAATATGCAGCGGCTCTTGCGCAAATTCGACACGGCCAAGGCGTTGGTGCCCGCGCCGGTGCGCAAGGATGCCGAAGTGGGCACGCGCCATGGCGCGATCTTCTACGGCTCCACGACGGCGGCAATGGAAGAGGCGCTGGCCGCGCTCGAGGCCCAAGGCCTTTATCTCGATACGCTGCGCATCCGCGCCTTTCCCTTCGGCGAAGAGGTCGTCGATTTCATCGCCGCGCATGACCAGGTGTTCGTGATCGAGCAGAACCGCGACGCGCAGATGCTGAAACTGATCGTCAACGAATGCGGGCTCGATCCGGCGCGGCTGATCTCGATTCTGCATTACGACGGAACGCCCATCACCGAGCGCTTCATCACGAAAGCGATCTCGGAGCGGATGAAATTGCAGCGGAAGGAGGCGGCGGAATGACCGGCCACAATCTGTCATGGCCCGCGAATGCGGGCCACCCAGTTGGGTTCTGCCTGAATTCGAAGGTTCCCGAGAATCCGCGAACCGGCACGCAGATTTGCGGCGTCACCTGGGTGGCCCGCACCAGGGCGGGCCATGACAATTTGGGATGGGCGGATCGATGACCTACATCGCCAAACCGAAATTCCATCATCGCGGCATTCCGACCAACGCGCTGGGCTTCACGCACCGCGATTACGAAGGCCGCATCTCCACGCTCTGCGCCGGTTGCGGGCATGATTCCATTTCATCGGCGCTGATCGAAGCGTGTTTCGAGCTTGCCATCGAGCCGCATCGCGTGGCGAAATTGTCGGGCATCGGCTGCTCGTCGAAGACGCCGGATTATTTCCTCGGCCAAAGCCACGGGTTCAATTCGGTGCATGGGCGCATGCCGAGCGTGTTGACCGGCGCCAATCTCGCCAACCGCGATCTCATCTATCTCGGCGTTTCGGGCGACGGCGATTCCGCTTCCATCGGGCTCGGCCAGTTCGCCCATTGCGTGCGCCGCGGCGTGAACATGGTCTATATCTGCGAGAACAACGGCGTTTACGGCCTGACCAAGGGCCAGTTTTCCGCCACCGCGGACAAGGGCTCGAAGAGCAAGACGGCGGTGAATTCGGATTCACCGATCGATCTCGTCAGCATGGCGCTGGTGCTGGGCGCGACGTTCGTGGCGCGGAGTTTTTCCGGCGACAAGCAGCAATTGGTGCCGCTGCTGAAGGCCGCGATTGCGCATCAGGGCTCCGCGGTGCTCGACGTGATTTCGCCTTGCGTGCAGTTCAACAACAATCCGGAAAGCACGAAGTCCTACGATTTCGTGCGCGAGCACAACGACGCGGTCAACCGCATCGACATGATCGTGCCGCGCGAGGCGATCACGGCGAATTACAAGCCCGGTACCGTCGAGACCGTGGTGATGCATGACGGCACGATCATCAAGCTCGCCAAGCTGCATCCCAATTACAACCAGAACGACCGCGCCGGCGCGCTGGCTTACGTGCAGGAGCATGCCGCGCGCAACGAAGTGGTGACGGGGCTGCTTTATCTCGATCCGCAGGCCGAGGACATCCATGGAAGCCTCAACACGGTCGAGACGCCGCTGAACCGGCTGAACGCGGCCGAATTGTGCCCGGGATCGAAGGCGCTGGACGCGATCAACGCGGGCTATAGATAAGTCCCGCCCTCCCCTTGAGGGAGGGCCGAAAAATTCGCAGCGATAGCGAAGAATTTTTCGGGGAGGGGTAAAAGCCAAAGCGCCAGAAGAATTGACCCCTCCCCGAAATTTGCTTCGCAAATTGTCGACCCTCCCTCAAGGGGAGGGTGGATAAGAGTGCCAATCTCCGCCCACATCCTGCACGCGCCAGCGATCGCCGTCTCTGACGATGGCATCCGATAGCAGCGAAATCTTGCCGTAGCCGCCCGGAATATCGAGCATGTAATCGGGTGCGGGATGGATGCGTGCGTGCAACTCACGCATCAGCGCCCGGCCTTCCTCGATGGAAACGCGGAAATGCGATGTGCCCGGCGCCAGATCGGGATGGTGCAAGTAATAGGGCCGGATGCCGGTTTCGAGGAATGCGTGGATCAATTCTTCCAGCGTCTCGATATTGTCGTTGACGCCCTTGAGCAACACGCTTTGGGAGAGCAGTTCGATCCCCGCATTGAGCATTTTCTTGCAGGCCGTGCGCGCGGCGGCCATGAGTTCGCGCGGATGATTGACGTGAATTGCCACGCGCGTTTCCCCGGTTTCCAGTTTGATTGCGGCCACGAATTCACCGGTGATGCGTGACGGTTCGACCACCGGCACGCGGCTGTGCCAGCGCAATTTCGAGATATGCGGAATGGCGGCGGCGCGGGCGGAGATTTCGGCGGCGCGGCGCGGCGAGAGAATGAACGGATCGCCGCCCGTGACGATGATCTCGCTTATCTCCGGATGCGCGGCGACATAGGCGAAAGCGGCATCGATTTGCGCGGGCGAGAGGGCGGGCTCCTTGCCCGGCCCCACCATTTCGCGGCGGAAACAGAAGCGGCAATAGACCGGGCAGACATGCACCGGCTTGAAGAGCACGCGGTCGCGATAGCGATGCACGATGCCGGGAACGGGCTCGTGCGCTCTGTCTCCGATGGGATCGGCCAATTCTTCTTTCGTCGTGACGAGTTCCGCTTCGCTCGGAATGAATTGGCGGGCAACCGGATCGTCCGGCGAAGCGATCAGCTTCGCGATATCCCCGGAAATCGAAACGGCATAGCGCGCTGCGACCGTTTCGAGCGCTGCGGCGCGTTCGGGCGGAACGAGATTGGCCGCGATGAGGTCTTTGACCGAATGCAACGTCATAGCGGCGTCCAGATCACGTCATTCACATTGCGCGCGCCCGTCGCCAGCATTGCGAGCCGGTCGAAGCCGAGCGCCACGCCGGAGGCGGGCGGCATCAGTGTCAACGCTTCGAGGAAATCCTCATCGAGCGGATAACGCTCGCCATAGATGCGTTCCTTCTCGTCCATTTCCGCCACGAAACGGCGGCGCTGTTCGGCGGCGTCCGTCAATTCGCCGAAACCGTTGGCAAGCTCCACGCCGCAGACATAAAGCTCGAAACGTTCGGCCACGCGGGCGTCATGCGCCGTGGCGCGGGCAAGGGCCGCTTCGCAACGCGGATATTCGTAGAGGATCGTGGGCCGGCCGCGGCCCAGTTGCGGCTCTATGCGCGCAACCAATATCTTGCTGAAAATATCGGCCCAATTGTCGTTGGCCGCCACTTCGATGGGCGAAAGTGCCGCCAGCGCGTCGCGATTGCCCTCGCCTTTTTCATTCAAGGTCGAAAAGAGATCGGTATCCGCGAATTTGCGGAAGGCCTGCGCCACCGTGATGCGCTCGGCTTCGGCGCGCGGATCGCAAGCGACATCGCGATAGGAAAAAATCCGCAATCCCGTCGTCTCGGCGGCGATGCGCAGGAATTCGAGCGCGTCCGCGATCACCGCCTCGTAATTCTCGTTCGCACGATACCATTCGAGCATCGTGAATTCCGGCGCATGCAGCGCGCCCCGCTCGCGATTGCGGAAGACGCGGGCGAATTCGAAGATGCGCCTCTCGCCCGCGGCCAGCAATTTCTTGGCGGCGAATTCGGGCGAGGTGTGCAGGTAAAGCGGATGCATCCGCCCGCCTTCCTCCCACACCGTCTTGAAGGCGGCGAGATGGGCTTCGTTGCCGGGCGAAGCGGCCAGAATGCCGCATTCGACTTCCACGAAGCCTTGCGCCTCGAGCCGTTCGCGGATCGCCTTCTTGATCCGGCCGCGGGACAGAAGGCCTTGGCGCCGGTCGGCATGGGCCGGTTTCGACCAGAACGGGCTCATCGCGCCACCCCTTGGCCTTGCCTTTCGCCCCTGCTATGAGCCAGCGCGCTCAACGCCCGAGAGGTTTTCGTGGTTTCGGTCATCGCCAGCAATGTCCGCAAGGGCAACGTCATCGAGAAGGACGGCAAACTCTATGTCGTCCTCACAGCAGAAAACATCCATCCGGGCAAGGGCACGCCCGTCACCCAGCTCGAAATGCGCCGCATCTCGGACGGGGTGAAGGTGGCCGAGCGCTACAAGACCACCGACACGCTGGAAAAAGCCTTCATCGACGAGCGCACGCACCAATATCTCTACAAGGATGGCGATCACTACGTGTTCATGGATCCGGAGACCTTCGACCAGATCCATGTCGGCGCAGACGTGATCGGCGAGGCGGCACCCTATCTGATCGAGAACATGGAGGTGCGGCTCTCCGCCTATAATGGCGTGCCGATCTCCATCGAAATCCCGGCGCGGGCGAGTTTCGAAGTGGTCGAGACCGAGCCGGTCGTGAAGGGCCAGACGGCGTCCGGCTCCTTCAAGCCCGCGATCCTGTCGAACGGCGTGCGCACCATGGTGCCCACCCACATCACGACGGGAACGCGCGTCGTCGTGCTGACGGCGGACGGTTCCTATGTCGAACGGGCCAAGGACTGATCACACGCCTTCGAGCAAAATCCAGGCGAAGGCGGCGACGGCCAGAAGCGTGCTGATCGCCAGCACATAGCGCATATGGCCGAGCGCGACCGCCTGGCGCGCCTCGGTGGCGCTCAGATCGCGGCCCGATTCTTCGTGACGTTCGACGACGCGCGCCATTTTCAGTGCGGCTTCCTGGCCGCCTTTTGCATGTTGTCGGCGGCGCGTTCGAACTCGCGCACCTGTCTTTCGGCCTCGTCCTTCGCGATGCCGTAGGATTGCTGGATCTTGCCCACGAGCTGGTCGCGCTGGCCTGCGATCTTTTCGAGATCGTCGTCGCTCAGCCGGCCCCAGCGTTCGCGCGCCTTGCCGGAATATTCCTTCCACTTACCCTGAACTTCCTGCCAGTTCATGTCGGATACTCCACTGGAGAACGGCCCCTCGCTCATGAAACGGCCGGACGGTGGGGGAGTTCCGGCGACGCGGGCCGTGCGCGCGGTCGCCAATGTTCCGTGGCCAGAAACCGCGCATAGGCGCGCGTGGAAGGCACGTGCAGCAGCACGGTGTGGATCAGTATCAGAATGGGAACGGCGGTGATGACGCCGGCAGCGCCCCACATCCACACCAATGTTGCCACCATCACGAAGATGGCGATGGGACTGATGACGAGACGGCGCGACAGCAACCAGGGCTGCACGAAATAAGCCTCGACAACATCGAGCGCGAGCAGGATGGCGGGCGGCAGGATCGCGCCGGCGAAGCTGTCGGCGGTGACGAACCCGACCGCCGCCGCCGTGAGGATGATCGTGGTCGGCCCGATGACCGGAATGAAATTCAGGATGCCAAAGGCCACGCCCCAGAGTATCGGCTCGGAAATTCCCGCGGCGGCGAAACAGAGCGCGGTGGCGGCCGCCAGCCCCACATTGATGCTCGCAAGCGTGAAGAGATAGCCCGACACGCGATGACGCACGTCGCGGCAGATGCGCGCCACGCGCAAGCGGTTCGCGAAGCTGCGCGGCAGCAGAATGAGCTGCTTGGCGTAGCGCCGCCGCTCCGACAGAAGGAAGATCGTGAGCACGACCACATAGATCACCGAAGCCGCAACGTCCGGCGCATTGGTGAAGATCGTGGCGACGATGCTGGGCGGCGCGGCCGGCGGCGCGGTTTTCGCCGGCATCGAAACCACGGTGCTGATCCGGTTCGACGCCGATTCCACGGCCGCGATCTGGCTGCGGAACGGCCGGAGCTTGCGCTCGACGGAGTGCACGAGCTCGGGCGCCCTGTGAACCCATTGCGAAAATGACGGCGCCAGCGCCGCCGATCCCACCGCCAGAGCCGAGGAGAGCGCGAGTACGGTGATGAGTGCTGCGAGCGAGGGCATCAGCCCCAGCCGCTCGAGCGCGTTGGCGATGGGCGCGAGCACCAGCGCAAGGATGACGGCGATCGCCGTGGGCGCGAGCAGCGCGCCCGCCGCCACGCCGCCGGTGAGCGCCGCGATGATGAGCAGACCGATGGCGCAAACCCGGATGATCCTCAGATCGCGCCTGAGGCCCGAGACGCGCCCAGAGCGCTTCAGATCACCAATCCGGATACGCGGCGGGAGGTTCAGCGCTTGCGCCTCGATTTTGGGAAGATGAGCGGACACCCGATGCGGGGGTGTCGAAGGGGCTGGGGCGTACCGGACCGGACATCCGCTCGGCTATGGAAACGTGCGCTGCCGGGAATTGTTCCCGGGGCCCAGCCCATAAACGTCAGGCCGCGGCCCGGCGCCCGAGCGGGTGGAAAAACAGCGCCTGTCCCACCGTCGCCTGCACCGTTTCCGGCAGGAAGGGCTTGGCGATGAGATAGGTCGGTTCGGGGCGCTCGCCCGTCAGCAGCTTCTCCGGATAGGCCGTCACGAAGATCACGGGGATGTCGAAACTGTCCAGGATCTCGGTGACCGCGTCGATGCCCGAGCCGCCGTCGCCGAGATTGATGTCGGCCAGGATCAGGCCCGGCTTCTTGAGCTTGGCTTCCTCCACCGCGGAATCGCGGGTGGCGGCGGTGGCGACGACTTCATGGCCGAGCTCGGTGACGAGATGCTCCAGATCGAGCGCGATGATCGGCTCGTCCTCGATGATGAGGACGCGCGAGACGAGTTCGTCCTCGATGCGCTTCTGCACCTCGACGATGGCGCGTTCCACGTCCTCCGCGGGCTGGCCGAGGATGATGCCGGTTTCGCTGGGCGTGAAGGATTCCACCGCCGTGAGCAGCAGCGCCGCTCGGCCCTCAGAGGGCAGGCTTTGCAGCCGGCCCTCGGGCGTGGCGGCTCCCGTATTGGCGGCCTCGCCGCGCGCTGCGGCCTTGGTCCAGACGTTATGGAAAAGCCGGTAAAGCGCCACGCGGGGCGAAAGCGCGGAATCCAAGGAATAATCCTCAGAGGCCAGGCCCGTCAGCGCCGCCCGCACGCAGGCGTCCCCCCGCTCCTGCGAGCCCGTGAGCGCGCGCGCATAGCGGCGCAGATAGGGCAGATGAGGGCTTAAGACCTCGGTCATGGTCATGATGTGCCTCCTCCGAAACCGCGACAATGAGATACCCGAGCCACAACGTTTACCACCCCAAAATGTTCCCCATTTGATGGAACCTTTTGATACGGCGGACGTTTGCCAGCGACACGGCCCTGTCCGTGAACGAAGTCAAATTCCAGGGAAAGCTGTTAAGCTGCAAGGGCAAGGAAGGAACGCCGTGACGCGTATCATCGAACGGCAGGGCTGGGAATTCGTGAAGGACGACCGGACAACGGATCGAGACAAGCACAAGGAATTGCGGGCGCGGCAGCGGGCGCTGGGCCGCGAGCTGCGCCGTATGTACGACGACGTCGCAAAGGAACCGGTGCCTGACGAGTTCGTCGAACTCCTGCGCCGGATCGACAAACGGGACGGAAGAGGCGGACGGAACGACTCGTGACGATGCGCCCGACGGAACAATCCTCCCAGCAGCCGCGGGAAACAGCGGACGGCGGCGAACGCTTCAAGCGCGACCTGCTGGAAATGATCCCCTTCCTGCGCGCCTTCGCCCGCTCGCTTTGCGGCAATCCCGACACCGCCGACGATCTGGCGCAGGAGGCGCTCGTCAAGGCCTGGCAGTCGCGCGACAGCTTCGAGGCGGGCACCAATCTGAAGGCCTGGCTCTTCACCATCCTGCGCAACCAGTTCTATTCCGACCGGCGCCGCGCCTGGCGCCAGACGGCCTGGGACCAGGACGCCGCGGAGCGCATCGTCGCCTCCGACGGCGAGCAGAACTGGGCCGTGGACCTCTCCGATACGGCGCGTGCCCTGGGCAGCCTCTCCGACGAACAGCGCGAAGCCCTGATCCTGGTGGGGGCGGGCGGCTTTTCCTATGAGGATGCCGCCTTGATCTGCAATTGCGCCGTAGGCACGGTGAAGAGCCGGGTCGCGCGCGCGCGCAAATCGCTCATGTCGATCCTTTCGGGCGAGGAGCCACTGCCGCCGGCCGAGCCGTCCGCGCGAGGAGACGCCGCCGATGAAATCATGGCTGAGCTGGACCGGCTGGCACCATCGGCGCCCCAAAAACGGCGAAACAACAAACCCGGCTCAACCCGATAGGGGCGGCTCGCTCAGGCTGCGCCTGATGGTGACCGTCACGGTGGCGCTCGCGCCCATCGGGCTGGCGAGCATCGTGCAGGGCATGGAGCGTGCCCGAAACGACACCGAGGAAGTCCACGAGCGGCTGATCGAGACGGCGCATGCCGCGGGCGGCACCGAAGAGAACATGCTCGCCGCCGCCGAGCAGATCACCCGCGCGCTCGCCAACATGCCGGCCGTGCGCAATGCCGACGAAGGCTGCAATCGCGCGCTCGCCGATGCGCTCAAGGGCCTGAGCTTTTTTGCCGACATCGCGCGCATCGACGCGAAGGGCCGCGTCTTGTGCGCGGCCAATCCGCTCGCGGTCGGCCGCGACACGAGCCGGCGCGCCGTCTTCCGGCAGGCGCTGGCGAGCCGCGGCTTCGTGCTCAGCGAGCGCATCGTGAGCCCGCTCACCCAGCAGCCCGTGATCAGCGGCATGCTGCCGCTTCTGAACGGGGCCAATGTCGAGGGCGTGATCGCGATCGCCATCGATGTGCGCTGGCTCGATTACATGGTCCATACCAGCCGGCTGCCGCAGGGATCGGTGGTGGCCATCTTCGACCGCACCGGCGAGCTGATCGCCTCGGACAATCCGAAGATCGCCAATAGGGTGTTCGCCCATCCCGTGTTCGGCGCCAATGCCGTGGAATCCGCGCCCGATGCGGGCGGACATGTCTGGACCTATGCCACCGCGCCGCTGCTTGCGAAGAACGTCTATATCGGTTTCGCCATGCGCCAGTCGAGCCTGTTCGGCGCAACCTATATCCATGTCGGCACCGATTTCGTGCTTCCCATCCTGATGATCGCGCTGACATGGCTCGCGATCTGGATCGGCACGGAGCGGCAGGTGACGCGCTGGATCGCGCAGCTCCGGCGCATCTCGCTTGCCTATCGCAGCGGCCATTACGCCATCCGTCCCGCGCTCGACGGCGCACCTGCCGAATTCCGCCAATTGGGCGAGGCGCTCTCGGCCATGGCCGATTCGATTCAGGAGCGCGACCGCAATTTGCGCGAAGCCGTGGCGCAGAAGACCGTGCTGATGCGCGAACTCCATCACCGCGTGAAGAACAATCTGCAGATCGTGATGAGCCTGCTCAACCTGCAATCGGGGCGTTTGCGCGATCCCGCCGCCCAATCCGCGCTCAAGCAGGCGCAGTTGCGCATCAATTCGCTGGCGCTGGTGCATCGCACGCTGAACGAGATCGAGGATCAGAGCCTCGTCCAGCTCGACCGGCTGCTCACCGATCTCACCCATCAGACCTGTGAAGGTTTCGGCGGCGAGCGGCCGGGGCTGCATGTGGAGACGACGATGGTGCCGAGGCAGGTGGAAAGCGAGATCGCCGTGCCGCTTGCGCTCTTCACCGCCGAGGCGCTGACCAACATCTTCAAGCACGCCTATCCCGGCCAGGCGGCGGGGCGCATCCGCGTCTCGCTCAAGGAAGCGGGAGGGGAAAATCTGCGCCTCTGCGTGGAAGACGACGGCATCGGCTTCGATGTCAGCCGCCCGCGCAACGACAGCAGCATCGGCGCGCAACTGATCGCGAGCTTCGCCCAGCAGGTGGGCGGGCGCGTCGTCATGCGTTCGGCATCGGGCACGGGCACGATCGTGGAAATGGTCTTTCCCGATCCCGATGCGGAGCTAGACGGGGGGCGTGCGCCCCCGCATGGCCGCGCCGACTAGGCTCAGCACGAACAGCACCAGGAAGATGAAGAAGATGATCTTGGCGATTTCGGCGGAGGCGACGGCAATGCCGCCGAATCCGAAGAACGCCGCGACCACGGCCAGAATGAAGAATGTCAGGGCCCAACCGAGCACGGCACGACTCCTCTCATGTTGTTGCCGCCGCGAACGGGCTTGGAGCTTGCGAACCCGTTCGCGGCGGACGCCGGCAAATCAATAGGTCTGGCCGGCGGGTTGCGATTGCTGCACATCCGGCATTGCCGTCTTGGTGACGAGCGTGTTCTCGTCTTTCAGATAGACGAGATTTTCCGGATTGAACGAAACCTCGCGGCCGTTGACATCGGCCTTGATCGCGCGCGCGGTGCCGTCGGTATTCACTTCGACGGATTGCACCGTGCCGATCCGCGCGCCATCGCGCGTTTCGATCGCCGCACTTTTGAGCTCGGCCGAGGCGTTGGGCACATCGGAGAGCGATACGGCCTGGCGCAACTCCGCATTGCTCGGAGGCGCGGTACGGGCCTCTGTTCCCGCACCGGCGCTGCCCGAATTGCCGGCGCCGGGATGCTGGAGCTGCTCCTGGTTGAGCTGCCGGGTCGTTTGTTTTTCGCTGCTGCTGCTTGGCTGCGCTTGCGCGGGCAACACGAAGCCTGCCGCAAAGATCGCGGCCAGGGCCGTTGCCGCCAATGTCGTTTTCGTCATGGGCGTCTCCTTTTCATTTTCTTCAAACGTGTGGGCTTGGGCGCTGGTTCCAGTTGCGGGGAACTCCGGCGCAAGGCACGATTGCGGCCATGACCGAACAGCAGGTCCTTTTGGCCGAAACGGCGGCCCGCGCCTTCGCCGAAGCCGATCCCCGCACCGCGGCGTATGCGGCCGGACTTGCAAATGTGATGGTGCGCGAAGACCAAGGCGGATTCGGCGGCGGCTTCGAGGATGCGAGCCTCGTTTTGATGGCGGCGGGGCGCCTGGCCGCGAACCTTCCCATCGCCGAAGCGATATTCGCCGCGAAGCTTCTGTCCGATGCGGGGCTCGAAACCGGCGCCAACATCTCGCTTGCCGCCGCCTGCGAGGGCGATGCGCGCATCGCAAAGGACGAGATCGTTTTCACCGGCGCGTTGCGCAACGTCTCCTTCGGACGCGCCGCGGGCCGCGTAGCCGCGTTGATCGAACGCGACGGGAAACATCTGATCTGCGCCTTCGCGCGCGCCGATGCCGTGCGCATCGAAGAGCGCGCCAATCCGGCCGGCGAGCCGCGCGACCATCTCCATTTCGAAAACGCGCATACGCGATGGGCCGAATGCGCATGGGACGGGCCGCGCTTGTTCCGCGTCATGGCGTTCGCGCGCGCCTGCCAGATGGCGGGCGCGATGGAGGCGGCGCTGGCGCTTTCCGCCACCCATGTGCGCGAGCGCCAGCAATTCGGACGCGCGCTTGCGAGTTTCCAGGCGATCCAGCAGCAGATGGCGCTGTTCGCGGAGGAAGCCGCCGCTTCGCGCATGGCGGCCATCGCCGCGGCACGCGCGGGCGACCGGGGCGAAGCGGCGTTCGAAATGGCGGTTGCCAAACTCAGAGCCAATCTGGCGAGCGCGGTCGCGACGAGCGTCGCCCATCAGGTGCACGGCGCCATGGGCTTCACGCGCGAATACGGCCTGCAGCGCTTCACGCGGCGCCTATGGGCGTGGCGCAGCGAATTCGGCAACGACCGGCATTGGGCAAGCGAGATCGGCGCGCGCGTGGCGCGCGGGGGCAGCGACGGCTTCTGGCCGGGACTGGTGAACGGCTTCGCCTAAACGAAACCCTGCATCTTCGCCGCCAGATGGCGCACGCGCTCGGGCGTGCCGAGAAGCACGCGATTAAGCCCGATGCGCTTGAACCAATAGTGCAAGCCCAGAAGATCGGTGATGCCGATGCCGCCATGGACTTCCGTGGCGGTGCGCGCGACGAAGCGGCCCACGTCCGAAAGATGCGCTTTCGCATGGGCGGCGGTGAGCGCGGATTCCTCCGGGATCGCATCGAAGGCATGGGCCGCATACCAGACGAGCGCGCGGGCCGGCTCGAGTTCCGCCGCCATCTCGGCGCAGAGATGCTTCACCGCCTGGAACGAGCCGATGACGCGGTCGAATTGTTTGCGCTCCTTGGCGTAATCGACGGCTTTTTCGATCATGCGCGCGCCCGCCCCCAGCGTATCGGCCGCCAGCATCGCCCAGCCCGCGTCGCGCAGGCGCGACAGCGGCGCGTTCAACGCTGCGCAATCCACATTCGCGAAATTCAACTCACCGAGCGAGCGGGTTTGATCGATCGAGGTGAGCGCGATCTTTTCGAGGCCTTTCGCATTCGCATCGATGAGATACAATTCGGCTTCGCGATCGGCCACGATGAAAATATCCGCCGCCCCGAAATCCATCGCGAACAGCGCTTTGCCGTTGAGCTTGCCGTTCGATGCCGCGACGCTCGCGCCATCGCGCACGCCGGAAATATTTTCCGAGATCGCAACGCCGGCAATCGTCTTGCCGGAGGCAAGCTTGGGAAGCCATTCCTTTCCTTCGGCGGAACCGCGCAACGCCAGCGGCGCGAGCACGCAGGACCCGACGAACGGCACCGGCGCCACCGAGCGGCCGAGCATCTCGCAGACCAGCGCCGCATCGAGCAGCGTGAGCCCGAGGCCGCCATGCTCTTCGGGAATCACGAGCGCAGGCACGCCGAGCTCGACGAGCGCATCCCACACATCGCGCGCAACCGCTTCGTCGGCGCCGACCGCGGATTTGACGCGATCGAGCGGGCACACGCGCTCCAGCGTGCGCTTCACGCTGTCCTGCATCATGATCTGATCGGCGGAAAGGGCGAATTCCATCTTACGCCCCCTTCGCGAGTTTGGGTTCGCGCGGAAGGCCGAGCCCGCGCTCGGCGATGATGTTCTTCTGGATCTGCGCCGTGCCGCCGCCGATGATGAGTCCGAGATCGAACATATAGGCGCGCTGCCAATTGCCCTTGTGGCGCGCATGGGGGCTCGATCCGTAAAGGGCGCCGAGTTCGCCCAGCGCGTCATTGGCCAGCGCCGCCAGTTGATGATTGAGCTCGCAGCCCTGCAGCTTGACGATCAGCCGCGCGAGCCCCGCCTCCTCGCCGCGCGCCGATGCCGTGAGCAGACGAAGCCCGTGAAACTGCATCGCCATCACGCGCGCCTGCAATTGCATCAGCCGGTCGCGCAGCACCGGATTGGTGATGAGGCGCGCGCCGTCGACAGCCTCTTCGCACATCATGTCGATGATCGCTTTCAGCCGCGTGCCGGCCGCGTTGGGATCGCCGAGCATGCCGCGTTCGTGTTTCAGCGTGGCGTTGGCGACGAACCAGCCCGCGCCCCGCCCGCCCACGATCTGCTCGACGGGCACGCGCACATCGGTGAAGAAGACTTCGTTGAATTCGGAAAAGCCCGTCATGGTCTTCAGCGGGCGCACCTCGATGCCCGGCGTCTTCATCGAAAAGACGAGATAGGAAATGCCCTGATGCTTGGGCCGCTCGCTTTCCGTGCGCACGAGGCAGAAGATCATGTCGGCGAATTGCGCCGACGACGTCCAGATCTTCTGGCCGTTGATGACGAATTCGCCGCGCTCTTCCACCGCGCGCGTCTGGATCGAAGCGAGATCGGAGCCCGCGCCCGGCTCGGAATAGCCCTGGCACCAGATCATTTCGCCCAAGAGCGTGGGCTTTATGTAGGCGCGTTTCTGTTCTTCGCTGCCGATCTCGAGGAGCGTCGGCACCAGCATCGACACGCCCTGATTGGCGATTGCGCCCGGCGCGCGCGCGGCCGTGAATTCCTCCGCGACGATGCGCGATTTGAGGATGTCGGGCTCGGCGCCATAGCCGCCATATTCGCGCGGGATCGTGCGCGCGGCATAACCATGCTCGATCAAAAGCTTCTGCCAGGCGAGCGTTTCGGCGCTTGGCCGGCCGCCGCCATAAGGCGCGGGAAAATCTTTTCGATGCGTTTCGAGGAATGCGCGCACTTCGGCGCGGAACGCTTCGTATTCGGGGCTGTAGGCGAGGTTCATGGTTCTACTCGCTGACGGTTGCGGTGAATGCGGTTTCGCGATTTTCGTTGAGCGTCCAGAGATCGCTTCCATCCATGCAGAGATCGAAGGGCGCGGTGTCGAACAACGGGCGCCGGGCGCGGAAGGTGAAACCCGAAATGCGCGCGGCCGGATGCGCGCGCAGGAAATGATCCATCAACAGCATCGCGATGAGCGGGCCTTGCACGACAAGGCCGGGATAGGATTCCGCATCGCGCGCATAATCGCGGTCGTAATGGATGCGATGGGCGTTGAAGGTGAGCGCCGAGAAGCGGAACAGTAGCGTGGGATCGGGCGCGATGCGGCGTGTTTGGCGGGAGACGCGCGTATCGGCCGTGCCCGGCGGCAGGGACGCCTTCGGCATGTCGCGGAAGACGATGTCCTGCTCTTCGCGGATGGCGAGATTGTCTTCCGAAAAGATTTCATGGCCGACGGTAACGAAGATCATTTCGCCGCTCGCGCCGGTTTTCGCGCTGACATCCTTGATCGTCGAGCGGCGTTCGATTTTCGCGCCGACGGCGATGGCGCCATGAAATTCGATGCGCCCGCCCGCCCACATGCGGCGCCGGAGTTCCACAGGCGGAAGAAATCCGCCGCGCCGGGGATGGCCGTCTTCGCCGAGTTCGGATTGGCGCGCGTGACCGAGAAAATAAAGCCAATGCGAAAGCGGCGGCAATTCGTTTTCGATCCATGGCGGCGTTTGATGATCGAGCAGCGCCGCCAGCCCCGCGATCTGCACCGGCGACGCGATATCGGCCGCGCTTTCGCTTTTGCCGATCCAGCTTTTCAGATGCGCGATATCCATCGTCAGAAGGATTTCGGCAGGCCCAGCACATGCGTCGCCACATGGCTGAGGATGAGATTGGTGGAAATCGGCGCCACCTGATAAAGCCGCGTCTCGCGGAATTTGCGCTCGATGTCGAATTCTTCCGCGAAGCCGAAGCCGCCATGGGTTTGTATGCACATGTCGGCGGCGTACCACGCGGCTTCCGAGGCGAGCAGCTTCGCCATGTTCGCTTCGGTGCCGCAGGGCGCGCCCGCATCGAACATGCTCGCAGCTTTCGCGACCATTTCGGCGGCGGCGGAAACCTGCACATAAGCGCGCGCGATGGGGAATTGTATGCCCTGATTTTCGCCGATGGCGCGGCCGAACACCGAACGCTCTTTTGCGTAGGCGCTGGCCTTGTCGATGAAGAAGCGTCCATCGCCGATGCATTCCGATGCGATCAGGATTCGCTCGGCATTCATGCCGTCGATGATGTAGCGGAAACCCTTGCCTTCTTCACCGATCAGGTTTTCAGCAGGTACTTCGAGATCGTCGAAAAACAATTCCGTCGTCGCATGGTTGATCATCGTGCGAATGGGCCGGATGGTGAGGCCCTTCTTCACCGCTTCGCGCAGATCGACCAGCAACACGCTCATGCCGTCGGTCGGTTTCGCGGAATCCTCGCGCGCCGAGGTGCGCACCAAGAGAACCATCAGATCGGAATGTTCGGCGCGGCTGATCCAGATCTTCTGGCCGTTGACGATATATTTATCGCCCGCCCGTTTCGCGAATGTCGAAATGCGCGTCGTATCGGTGCCGCTGGTGGGTTCGGTGACGCCGAAGGCCTGAAGCCGCAATTCGCCGCTGGCGATTTTCGGCAGATATTTCTTTTTCTGTTCGCGGCTTCCGTGCCGCAGGATCGTGCCCATCGTGTACATCTGCGCGTGACAGGCGCCGCCATTGCAACCGCAGCGATGGATTTCTTCCAGAACTGCCGTTGCGGCACCGAGACCCAATCCCGAGCCGCCATATTCTTCCGGAATCAGAACCGAAAGAAATCCTTCGCGCGTCAATGTGCTCACGAATTCCGCCGGGTATTCGCGCGCGCGATCGAGCGCCCGCCAATATTCGCCGGGAAAGCGCGCTGAGAGCTTCCTCACATTCTCGCGGATTTCGGGAAATGTCTCGCCCATGGCCCAAGCCTATAGCCAAGGCCGGGGCCGCCGCAAAGCCTGACGCCGTATTGTTTTCTTTGAATCACTCTCTTTTTCGTCATTGCCGGCCTTGTGCCGGCAACCCATTAACACCTTGCTAGACGGAGGCTATGGATGGCCGGGACCCGCCTTCGCTTTCAGCTACGGCGGGGCAAGCAAGCCCGGCCATGACGAGTTCGTTTGGTGATAGGGCGTTTGAACCGTTCAATCCATAAACAACATCGCCGGATGCTCCAGCCGCGCCTTGACGCGGCGGATGAAGGCGGCCGCGTCATAGCCATCGACCACGCGGTGATCGAAGGAGGAGGAGAGATTCATCATCTTGCGCACGACGATCTGCCCGTCGCGCACCACGGGCCGCTCGACCACCGCGTTCGGACCGATCACCGCGACTTCCGGATAATTGATGACGGGCGTGGTGGCGAGCCCGCCCAGCGCGCCGAGGCTGGTGATGGTGATGGTGGAGCCGCTGAGGTCTTCCTTCGACGCCTTGTTCTCGCGCGCGAGCGTGGCGAGGCGCGCGATTTCCGCCGACGCCTGCCAGATGTCGAGCGTTTCGGCATGGCGGATGACCGGCACGAGCAGGCCGTTGGCGGTTTGCGTGGCGATGCCGATATGCACGGCGGCATGGCGATGGACGATGCCCGCTTCGTCGTCGAATTGCGCGTTCACTTGCGGAAATTCCGGCAGCACGGCGATCAGCGCGCGCATCAGGAACGGCAAGAGCGTGAGGCGCGGCTGGCCGGAGCGGCGGTTGCCGTTCAGATGTTCGCGCAAGTTTTCCAGCTCCGTCATGTCCACTTCCTCGACATAGGCGAAGTGCGGAATGTGGCGCTTGGAGATTTGCATCTTCTCCGCGATCTTGCGGCGCAAGCCGATGATCTTGATGGTTTCGATGCCTTCGCGAGGCGCATTTGCAGCGCGCGCGATGCTTCCGCCGGAAATCAGCGCATCGAGATCGGCGTGAGTGATATGGCCGTCTGTGCCGGTGCCTTGCACGGTTGCCAACTCGATTCCCAATTCCTTTGCGCGTTTGCGCACGGCGGGAGACGCCAAACTCTTCTCCCTCGCCGCCTTTAGGGGGAGAGGGCCGGGGTGAGGGGGCGACGACGCCTGCGCAGGTTTCGACACCCCCTCATCCGGCTTCGCTCCTTCGGAGCTACGCCGCGACAGGCCCTGACCCTCTCCCCCGGTGGGGGAGAGGGAATCTTTTTGGATTTTCTTTTCAGATTTTCTCGTTTCGGCTTTCGCTTCCGCCTTCGCGCGGTCGTGGCCGTTGGATTTGACGTTGCCCTCGCCTTCGATTTCGAGTTCGACGAGCGCGGCACCTACCGCCGCCATTTCGCCGGGCTCGCCGTGCAATGAGATCACCTTGCCGGAAACCGGCGACGTCATTTCGACCGTCGCTTTGTCGGTCATCACGTCGACCAGATTCTGATCTTCGTGGATTTCGTCGCCGACCTTCACATGCCAGGCGACGATTTCGGCTTCGGCCGTGCCTTCGCCGACATCGGGAAGCTTGAAAACATAACGGCCCATCTAGCCCTCCATCGCGCGGCGCATGGCGGCGGCGACGCGCTTCGGCCCCGGAAAGTAATCCCATTCGAAGGCGTGCGGATAGGGCGTATCCCAGCCGGCGACGCGCTCGATGGGCGCTTCCAGATGCCAGAAGCAATTCTCCTGCACGAGCGCCGAGAGTTCCGCGCCGTAGCCGGAAGTACGCGTGGCTTCATGCACGATCACGCAACGGCCGGTTTTTTCCACCGATTTCACGATGGTTTCGATATCGACCGGCACGAGCGTTCTGAGATCGATGATCTCGGCATCGACGCCCGCTTCCGCAGCCGACGCGAGCGCGACATGCACCATGGTGCCGTAAGCCAGAACCGTGAGATCGTTTCCTTCGCGCAACGTTGCGGCCTTGCCGAGCGGCACGTTGAAATAGCCTTCGGGCACATCGCTGAGCGGATGCTTCGACCAGGGCTGCACCGCGCGCTCGTGATGGCCGTCGAACGGGCCGTTATAGATGCGCTTGGGTTCGAGGAAGATCACCGGATCGTCGTCTTCGATGGCCGAAATCAGCAGGCCCTTGGCGTCGTAAGGATTGGACGGCACCACCGTCTTCAATCCCGAGACATGCGTGAACAAAGCCTCGGGGCTTTGGCTGTGGGTCTGTCCGCCGAAAATGCCGCCGCCATAAGGCGTCCGCACCGTCATGGGCGCGTGGAAATCTCCGGCCGAGCGATAGCGCAGGCGCGCCGCTTCCGACACCAATTGATCGAAGGCGGGATAGATGTAATCGGCGAACTGGATTTCGACCACGGGCCGCAATCCGTAAGCACCCATGCCGATGGCGGTCGCCACGATGCCGCCTTCGCCGATGGGCGTGTCGAAGCAGCGCGTGAGGCCATGCTTCTTCTGCAAGCCTTCGGTGGCGCGGAAAACGCCGCCGAAATAACCCACATCCTCGCCGAAGATGAGCACGTTCGGGTCCTTCGCCAGCATCACGTCCATGGCCGAATTGAGCGCCTGAATCATGTTCATCGCCATGTCACGCCCCCATTTCGCCGCGCTGGCGCGCGAGATGCCAGGGCATTTCCTTGAACACGTCCTCGAACATGGTGGCGACGGGCGGCGGCTGGCCGGTGCCGAGCGTGCCGATGCTTTCGGCCCGCTTGTTCGCGGCGCGGACGTCCTCGACCAGTTCCTTGTGCAGCGTTTCCTGTTCGGCATCGCTCCAGGCGCCGAGGCCGATGAGATGCCGGTTCAAACGTTCGATGGGATCGCCGAGCGGCCAGGCCTTGGCTTCGTCGGTCGGGCGATAGCGCGAAGGATCGTCGCTCGTGGAATGGCCTTCGGCGCGGTAGGTGTAGAGTTCGATCAGCGTGGCGCCGAGATTGGCGCGCGCGCGTTCCGCCGCCCATTGCGTCGCCGCATAGACGGCGAGGAAATCGTTGCCGTCCACGCGCAGGCCCGGCAGCCCATAGCCGATGGCGCGGGAGGCGAACGTCGCTTCGTCCGCGCCGGCAATGCCGGAAAAGGTCGAGATCGCCCATTGATTGTTGACGACATTGAGGATCACCGGCGCGCGATAGACGCTGGCGAAATTGAGCGCGTGATGGAAATCGCCTTCCGCCGTCGTGCCTTCGCCGATCCAGCTTGCGGCGATGCGGTCGTCGCCCTTGTAGGCGCTCGCCATCGCCCAGCCCACGGCCTGGGGAAATTGCGTGCCGACATTTCCCGAGATCGAGAAGAAGCCGTGATCCTTCGAGGAATACATGATCGGCAATTGCCGGCCCTTCAGCGGATCCTTCACGTTGGAATAGACCTGGCACATCATCTCGAAGATCGGATAGTTGCGCGTGATGAGGATGCCCTGCTGGCGGTATGAGGGAAAACACATGTCGCCCGGTTCGAGCGCGAGCGCGGCCGCCACCGACACCGCTTCCTCGCCGGTCGACTTCATATAGAACGATGTCTTGCCCTGCCGCTGCGCGCGATACATGCGGTCGTCATAGGCGCGCGTCAGCATCATGGCGCGAAGGCCGCGCTTCAGCGTTTCGGGATCGAGCTTCGGATTCCACGAGCCCACCGCCTTCTGTCCGTTGTCGAGCACGCGGATGAGCGCGTAAGCCAGATCGGTGATCTCGTGGGCGCGCGCATTGACCGGCGGGCGCTTCACCGTTCCCGCATCGGGCACCTTGAGTTCGCTGAAATCGGGCTTGTCGCCGGGGCGATGTTCGGGAACCGGAACATGCAGGCTGAGCGGCTTTCTGTTCTTCATGGCCATGCCTCTTGAACGGGCTATTTCGGCACGACGACGGCGGGAAGCAAGCGCGAAAAGCACATCATGGTAACGCGCAATAAAACAATTCGGCGGCGGGGGCCGGGGCAAAAACCGTTCGTAAGTCCTTCCGCGGAAGCGCGTTTCCGTTCAATGAACCATGAAGAGCGGCATGGCGCGGTGGCGGGTTAGATGCAGCGTGGTGCCGCCGAAGAGCGATTCGAGCACGCGGCTGTGGCCGTAGCCGCCGATGACGAGGAGGCTTGCGCCACCTTTCGCCGCGGCATCGAGGAGCGCTTCGGCCGCGCTGCGCTCGCCTCTGGAGATGATATGCGAGCGGGCGGAAACGCCGTGCAGCGCGAGATATTCGACCGCGTCGTCGAGGCTTCGCGTGTCGAGCGGCGTATCCTCCACCGCGATGAGCTCGACTTCCTGGGCGCGCGTCAGAAACGGCAGCGCCGCGCTGATCGCGTGGCTGGCGGCGACGCTGCGGTCATAGCCGATGACGATCTTCTTGGTGAGCACATGAGCAGCGCCTTCGCCCGCGAGCAGCACGGGGCGTTGCACATGCGTCAGCGTCTCGACGAAGGCGCCGCTGATGTCGGGTCCGCTGTCGAGGGTCGCCGGGCCGAAGACGACGAGGTCGGCAAGCTTGGCCGCCTCGCCCACCCGCGTGATGAAATGGCCGTTGACCTCGCGATAGCAGGCGGTAACGAAGCCGGCGCCGGTCATCGGATGTTCGACGAGCTTGGCGCCCGCGTGGGCGGTGGATTTTTCGAGCGTGGCATGGGCTGCCTTCGAAGCCTTGTGCGCGATCTCCTCGGCGCTGTCGACGATCTGCTGGATCACTTCGGGCGAGACGGGCATGCCGACGTAAGGAACGGCCTCGCGCGGATCGGGATGAACGAAGAGTGCTTCCACATGCGCGTTGAACGGCTTGGCTGCGGCAAAGGCCATGGCCAGCGCCGCCTGATCCTGCTTGGCGCCGGTCACGGGAACGAGAATCTTGCGGAACTCCATGGCACGCCCCCTTTCCGAGGGTCCTATTTCATTCGTCGCATTCGGCGATGGTTTCGAGTGCCGTGATGTTGCGGATCTGCACTTCGTGGCGGTTGGGAACGCCGATGATGCGCTCGCGCTTGAGATCGCTGAGCGCGCGGCACACGGTTTCGATGGTGAGCCCCAGATAATCGGCGATGTCCTGGCGGCTCATCGGCAGCGCGACCGTGTCGCCGTCCTGGACTTCGCCGCGCTCCGCCAGTAGCAGAAGGAAAGACGCCACGCGCTCTTTCGCCGTCTGGCGGCCGAGCATCACGAGATGGATCTGGGCCGAGGAAAGCTCGCGGCGCAGATGGCTCATGAGCTGCTTGCGGATGGCGGGCTGTTCGTCGCTCAGCCGCTCCATATGCGAGCGCGCACAGCGCATGACCACGACATCGCCCAGCGCTTCGGCGGTCAGCGAATGCTCGTCGCCGAATTCGAATCCGAAGAGATCGCCCGGCAGCATGAACTCGGCGATCTGGCGGCGGCCGTCCGGCATCAGCTTGCAAAGACGCACGCCGCCCTCGACCACGCGATAGGAATAGCGCGCATCGTCGCCTTCGTTGAAGATCGTCTGGTTGCGGCCGAAACGCGAAACCGTGCCGCAATTGTGGAGCGCCTCGAGTGCGGCTTCGTTGCGCTCGGGCAGCGCGGAGACGTGGCTTTCGGCTGACGCGAAATGCGCGACGGCGTGAAGCGCTGCATGTGATTCTGACATTTCCTGGCCCCGTTGAAGCATTTAACGAGTTGTAAAATGATGCGTTCCGCACCGGTCCGTAATTCGGAGATTCCCGTAAGGGGTAATACGTATGCGCAGACGGGAGCGCGATTCGCGTTCACCGAGAATCGGCCGCGTTCCTGCGGGTGTCGAAGGCGCGCTCGATATAGGCCATGAGATCGTCGTCGCCCACCGGCTTATGCAGAAGTGCTAGAATACCGGCGCGCTCGATTCTATCGGAAAGCGCAGGATCGCTGCGGCCCGTGATCATGATCGCGGGCGTGTCGATGCTGCGGCGGCGCAGGAGCTCGATGAGTTCGAGCCCGCTCATGCCCGGCATATGCAGATCGAGAAGAAGACACGCGCTGCCGCTCGCCGGCATGTCCTTGAGATAGGCGGTGGCGGAGGGATATTCGCGCACGCCCATGCCGTAGGATTCGATCAGAAGCCGCATGGAATCGCGGATGGCTTCGTCGTCGTCCACAATGCAAACGATGCGCATATTCCTGCTCACCAGCCCGCGCTTACGGCCCTCGCGCGGACCTTCAAGATGGGTTTCCAGATTCTGTGAAGAAGGTAAGTCCCGGGCGCGCCTTAGGAAATACGTAGATGTGCTTAGCGTTCGCGCGCCGCGACGACCATGCGGACCAGCTCGGCCAGCGACTTGGCCCGCATCTTTTCCATCACCCGGGCGCGATGGATCTCGACGGTTCTGGGCGAGATATCAAGCTCATAGGCGATGATCTTGTTGGGCCGGCCGGCCGCCATCAGGTCCATCACCTGCCGTTCACGATCGGTTAACGCCGCGATGCGGGAGAGCGCCTCCTCGGCCTCGGCCGAGGCGCTGGCGGTGCTTGCCGCGGCATCGAGCGCGCGGCGGATGCTATCGATCAGGAGACCGTCGTCCACGGGCTTTTCGAGGAAGTCGATGGCGCCCGCCTTCATCGCCCGGACCGCGAGCGGCACATCGCCATGGCCCGTCATGATGATCACCGGCAACGATGCCTTGCGCCGGACGAGTTCTTCCTGAAGTTCGAGCCCATCCATGTCGGGCATGCGCACATCGGCGATGAGACAGCCAGCACGTCCGTTCCAGCCGCTGCCGAGAAAGCTTCCCGCCGAGGCGAAGGTTTCGGCCAGGAATCCCGACGCTTCGAGCAGCGCGCGCATCGATTCGCGCACATCGCTGTCGTCGTCGACCACGAAGATCACCGGCGCCATTCAAGCCCCCGCCCGTTCGCCGAGCGGCAGCACGAACGCGAACACTGTGCCGCCGCCCGAATTCGGCTCCGCCCAAAGGCGGCCGCCATGTGCATCCACGATGGTCCGGCAAATGGCGAGCCCCATGCCGAGGCCTTGCGCCTTGGTCGTGACGAAAGGCTGGAACAGCCGCTCGGCCACGTCGTCCGGCATGCCGGGCCCCGAATCGGCGACGCCCACTTTGGCGAAGCGGCCATCGAGGCCGGTGAAGATCGTCAGTTCGCGCCGCGATGCCTGCTGCACGGCTTCGACGGCGTTGCGCATCAGGTTGATCATCACCTGCTGGATCTGGATCTTGTCGATGGCGAGTTGGGGAATGTCCGGCCGCAGCTCCAGTTTCACGTCGATATCGGCATCGGCGGCGCCGACCAGCCCGAGCGCCACCGCTTCGCTGATGACGCCGTTGAGATCTTCGGGCACGCGGTTCGGCTCCTTCTTCTCGATGAAATCGCGCATGCGCCGGATGATCTGGCCCGCCCGCGACGTCTGGCCCGCCGCCTTGTCGAGCATCTCGATGACGCGTTCGGGTGCTGCCCCCATTTCCAGCGTGCGCCGCGCCGCGTTCATATAGTTCATGATCGCCGCGAGCGGCTGGTTCAGTTCATGCGCCAGCGTGCTCGACAACTGTCCCATGGCGTTGATCCTCAGGGCATGGAACAGCTCGTTCTGCAATTGCTGGATGCGCAGATTGTGTATCTTGCGTTCCGACACGTCGTGAACGATGCCGACGAAGATGCGCCCCGCGCCCAGCCTGCCCTCGCCGACGGAGAGATACATGGGAAAGGTCGAGCCGTCCTTGCGCCGTCCCACCACTTCGCGGCCGACGCCGATGATGCGCTTCTCGCCGGTCCGCTTGTAGCGTTCGATATAGGCGTCGTGTTCGGCGCGATAGGGCTCGGGCATCAGCATCTTGACGTTCTGGCCGATGACCTCGTCGGGCGTGTAGCCGAACAGCCCCTCGCACGCCCTGTTGTAGACGCGCACGCGCCCGATCTCGTCGATGACCATGATGCCATCGACGGCCGTCGAAATCAGCGTTTGGAACAAAACGTCCTGATCCGATTCGCTGGTGATCGTCTCGTTTTGCCCGGTCATGAGGCTCTGATCGTGTCTTCGTTCGGTTTTTCCGGCGAGTACCTGCTTTGTACTACAGCTAGTCTCTCGCGGGCAAACCGAATTCTATAATTTGAGGTAGATCAGGACCGCGCGCGGTACCCGTGCGTAGCATTTTCGAACACGCGGACCGGCGGCTCGACCATGACCCTCAGACTCAGATTTCTCGGCGGTGTCGGCACTGTCACCGGCTCGAAATATCTGGTGAGCGCGGGCGCCAACCGGCTTCTCGTCGATTGCGGCCTCTTCCAGGGCTACAAGCAGCTTCGCCTGCGCAACTGGGCGCCCATGCCGGTCGATGCGGGCGATCTCGATGCGGTCCTGCTCACGCACGCCCATCTCGACCATTCGGGCGCTCTGCCGCTTCTGGTGCGCCGGGGCTTCTCTCAACGCATATTTTCGACCGAGGCGACGCGCGATCTTTGCGCGATCCTGTTGTCCGACAGCGGCTATCTGCAGGAACAGGACGCGGCCTTCGCCAACCGGCACGGATTTTCCCGGCACCACCCGGCGCTGCCGCTCTACACCCAGGACGACGCGACGCGGGCGATGGCGAATTTTTCACCCGTCCCATTTCACGCGCCCCTGAAGCTCGCCTGCGGCGCGCGTGCGGAGTTCCTGCGCGCCGGCCATATTCTGGGCGCCGCCATGATCCGGCTCGAATGGCAGGGGACGAATATCCTCTTCTCCGGCGATCTGGGACGGCCGAACGATCCCACCATGTTCGCGCCCGAGGCGCCCGGCGAGGCCGATTACCTCCTGATCGAATCGACCTACGGAAACCGCAAGCACAGTTCGACGCCGCCGGAGGATGCGCTCGCGGCGGCGATCGGGCGAACGGCGGCGCGCGGCGGAACGGTGATCATTCCTTCCTTCGCGGTGGGACGTTCGCAGAATCTGCTCGTCTATCTCTCGCGGCTGAAGCGCGACAGGCGCATTCCCGATCTGCCCATCTTCCTCGACAGTCCGATGGCGCTGGACGCGACGGAGATCTATTCCGCCCATCCCGGCGATCACAAAATGACGGCCGCCGACATGCGCGCAGCATTCGGCGTCGCGAAATACATCCGCACCGCCGAGGAATCCAAACAGCTCGATCAATCGCCGATGCCCAAGGTCATCATCTCGGCGAGCGGCATGGCGACGGGCGGGCGCGTCTTGCATCATTTGAAATCCTATGCGCCCGACCGGCGAAACCTGATCCTCTTCGCGGGCTATCAGGCGGGCGGCACGCGCGGCGCCGCGATGCTGGCGGGCGCGCAGAGCATCAAGATCCACGGCCAATATATTCCCGTGCATGCCGGGATCGCCGAGCTCACCATGCTTTCGGCCCATGCCGATGCCGACGAGATCATGGCGTGGCTCAAAGGCTTCGCACGCGCGCCGAAGATGACCTTCGTCACCCATGGCGAACCCGCCGCGGCCGATGCGCTGCGCCATCGCATCGCGGAGGAATTGGGCTGGCCCGCCCTTGCACCCGAGCATCAGGGGGAGTTCGATCTCGCATGACCGGCGAAATTCCCCTGGGCCATCATCCGCTGAAGGCGCGCAGGTTCGGCATCGAAACGCTGCACGAAGCCCATGTCTTCATGCGCAAGGACAATCCGGTCTGCAAATCGGAAGGCTTCGCCTCGCACAACCGCGTGCTCCTGACGCATGGCGCAAATTCGCTGGTGGCGACGCTTTATCAGGTGGCACCCGAGATGCTCGGCATCGACGAGGCGGGCGTCTCCGAATGGGCCTGGCAATATCTCGCGCTGACGCCCGGCGCGCAGGTGAGCGTCAGCCATCCCCCGCCGCTCGAATCCATGAGCCATGTGCGCGGCAAAGTCTATCGCCACCGCATGAGCGCGCACGGTTTCTCCGCCATCATCGCCGATGTGGAAGCGCGCCGCTATTCCGACATCGAGCTTGCGGCGTTCGTCACGGCCTGCGCGGCCGAGCCGCTTGATCTGGCCGAAATGCGCGGCCTGACCGAAGCGATGGTGGATGCGGGCGAGCGGCTCTCCTGGAACAGGACGCCGATCGTCGACAAGCATTCGGTGGGCGGCCTGCCGGGCAACCGCACGACACCCATCGTGGTCGCGATCGTGGCGGCGGCGGGATTGACCATCCCCAAAACCTCGTCGCGGGCGATCACCTCGCCTTCGGGCACCGCCGACATGATGGAGACGCTGGCGCCCGTCGAGCTCGACATCCGGTCCATGCGCCGCGTGGTGGAGACGGAGGGCGGCTGCATCGTGTGGGGCGGCGCGGTCAGGCTTTCGCCCACCGACGACATCCTGATCGGTGTCGAGCGCGTGCTCGATCTCGATGCCGAGGGCCAGCTCGTCGCCTCCATATTGTCGAAGAAGATCGCGGCGGGTTCGACGCATCTCGTGCTCGATCTGCCGGTGGGGCCGACGGCGAAAATCCGCAGCCACGAAGACGCGAAAAAACTTTCGCACAGCCTGGTGCGCGTGGCGCAGGAATTCGGGATCGAGGCGCGCGCCATCCTGAGCGACGGGCTTCAGCCGGTGGGGCGCGGCATCGGCCCCGCGCTGGAAGCGCGCGACGTGCTTTCGGTCCTGAAGAACGAGGCGAACGCGCCGGAGGATCTGCGCGAGCACTCGCTGCTGCTCGCCGGAAATCTTCTGGAGCTCGGCGGCATCGCCAACGGGCGCATGATGGCGGCGGAGATTCTCGCAAACGGCAAGGCTCTTGCGAAATTCCAGCGCATCTGCGCGGCGCAAGGCGGCATGCGCGAGCCGCCCATCGCGCCGCATACCCATATCGTCAGCGCGGATCGCACCGGCATCGTCGATCGCATCGACAACCGGCGGCTTTCCAAGGTCGCCAAGCTCGCGGGCGCGCCCGACGACAAGGCGGCCGGCCTCGAAATCCATGTGCGGATCGGGGGGCGCGTGGCGGAAGGCGAGCCGGTCTATACGATCCATGCGCAATCGCCGGGCGAGTTGAATTACGCGCTCGGTTTTGCGCAGGCCAATCGCGACATCGTGGGGATCGCGCTCTGATGGCGAAATCGCTTCTTTTCGCGCTTCCCGGCAATGAGGCCATGGCCGCGGCACTGTCCGAAGCGGCCGGCGCGGATCTGGGCGCGCTCGATATCCATCGCTTTCCAGACGAAGAAACGCATCTGCGCTTCGAATCCGATCTGCGCGGGCGGCGCGCGATTTTCGTCTGCACGCTCGACCGGCCGGACGCGAAATATCTGCCGCTCGTCTTCGCCGCCGCCACCGCGCGCGAGCTTGGCGCCGAGCGTGTGGGGCTGGTTGCGCCCTATCTCTGCTATATGCGCCAGGACAAGCGTTTCACGGAAGGCGAGGCGGTGAGCGCGCGCCTTTTCGCAAGCGAAATCTCGCGCCATTTCGACTGGCTCGTCACGGTCGATCCGCATCTGCACCGGCTCAATGCGCTGTCGGCGATCTACAAAATCCCGGCGAGAGCCGTGCATGCGGCGCCGCTCATTTCCGAATGGATCGAACGCGAAATCGAGACGCCCGTCGTGATCGGGCCGGATGCGGAAAGTGCGCAATGGGCGGCCGAAGTGGCCGAGGATGCGCATGCGCCCTTCGCCATCCTCGAGAAAACCCGCCGCGGCGACCGCGAGGTGCGCGTGCACCTGCCCGATGCGGCGCGCTTTGCCGGTCACACGGCGGTCCTGGTGGATGACATCATCTCGACCGGCCGCACCATGGCGGAAACGGTGTCGCATCTCCGCGCCGCGGGCCTTGACGCGCCCGTCTGTATCGGCGTGCATGGCGTCTTCGCGGCCGGCGCGCTCGAGGGGCTGAAGAAGGCGGGCGCAGGCACGATCGTCACCACCAACACCATCGCCCATCCCACCAACGCCATCGACGTCACCGGTTTGATCGCCCAATCCATGAGGACCATGCCATGAAGCACGCCGTCATCCTTGCCCACCCCAATCCGAAAAGCTTCAACGCGACCATTGCCAATGCCTATGTCGAGGCGGCGGTCGCGCACGGGCACGAAGCGCGGCTGCGCGATCTCTATGCCATGGATTTCGATCCGCGGTTGAAAGCGAGCGAGATTCCGGGGCCCAAGGGCTTCGCGCCGGCCAAGGATGTGGCCGCCGAGCGCAAATTCCTCAGCCTCGCGGACGTGTTCGTGTTCGTCTATCCGTTCTGGATCAACGCCGCGCCCGCCATCCTCAAAGGTTATATGGAGCGCGTCTTCGGCATGGGCTTCGCCTACAGACCCGGCAAGGGCGGCATCGAGCCGATGCTGACCGGCAAGAAGATGATCTCGTTCACCTCCTCGGGCGCACCCATCGAATGGGTGAAGAAGACGGGCGCCTGGGACGCGGCCCGCAAATTGTTCGACGAACATGCGAGCCTGATCACGGGGCTCACCGTGGTCGACCACATCCATTTCGGCAATGTCATTCCCGGCATGCGCGCCGATGTGGTAGAGCGTTGCATAGCCAAGGTCGACGAGGCGGTCGCCAAATATTTCTGACCGGGAAAGGGATGGCATGTCGATCCGCAATCTCGATGCGATCTTCCATCCCAAATCGGTTGCGCTGATCGGCGCGAGCCCGAGGCCCCATTCGGTCGGCCAGGTCACGGCGCACAATCTGCTCGAAGGTGGATTTGCCGGCGCCATCATGCCCGTGACGCCCGCCCATGAGGCGGTCTCGGGCATGCTCGCCTATCGCGACGTGGCGAGCCTTCCGCTGGTGCCCGATCTGGCGGTGATCTGCACGCCGCCCGACACCGTGCCCGGGCTGATCGCGGATCTGGCAAAGCGCGGCACGAAAGCGGCCATCGTCATCACCGCCGGCTTCATGGAGCTCGGCACGGCGCAGGGCAAGGCGCTGCAGCAGCAGATGCTGGATGCGGCGCGGCCGGCACTCCTGCGCATCGTGGGGCCGAATTGCCTGGGCGTGGTTTCGACGCCGTCCGGATTGAACGCCTCCTTCGCGCCGGTTGCGGCGAAGAAAGGCGGCATCGCGTTCGTGGCGCAATCGGGCGCGATGCTGACGACCGTGCTCGATTGGGCGAGCGCGCGCGGGCTCGGCTTCTCCCATCTCGTTTCGCTCGGCGACATGATGGATGTCGATTTCGGCGACATGCTCGATTATCTCGCCAATGACGGCGCCACGACTTCGATCCTGCTTTACATCGAGACCGTTACGCAGGCGCGCAAATTCATGTCGGCGGCGCGCGCGGCAGCCCGCGTCAAGCCGGTGATCGCGATCAAGGCGGGAAGACACGCCGAAGCGGCCAAGGCGGCGACCTCGCATACGGGCGCGATGGCGGGCGTCGATGCGGTTTATGATGCGGCCTTCCAGCGTGCGGGCATTTTGCGCGTGCAGGACCTTGACGAGATATTCGATGCGGTCGAGACGCTGGCCCAGCCGGTGAAACTTGCGGGCGACGGCCTCGTCATTGTCACCAATGGCGGCGGGCTCGGCGTGCTGGCGACCGATGCGCTCCTCGACCGCGGTGGCAGGATGGCCGATCTGCCGCCCGATATTCTCGCACGGCTCGACAAGCTTTTGCCGCCGACCTGGAGCCACGGAAATCCCATCGACATCATCGGCGACGCCACGCCCGAGCGTTATGCCGACACGATGAAGGTTCTGCTCGATACGCCGGCGGAGGACGCCATTCTCGTTTTGAATTGTCCGGTGGCGGTGGCCTCGAGCGAAGACGCGGCCGCCGCGATCGCCGATGCCATGCGGGGCAAGTCCAAACCCGTCTTCGCGAGCTGGCTCGGATCGGACAGCGTGGAGGCCGCGCGCAAATCCTTCGCCGGCGCCGGCATTCCGGCCTACGACACCTCCGACAAGGCGATCAGCGGCTTCATGCATCTGGTGCGCTATCGGCGCGCCCAGCGGATCCTGATGGAGGCGCCGCCATCGGAGAATTTCACGCCCGACGAAACGGCCGCGCGCGCCGCGATCAAAGGCGCCGAAGGCTGGCTCGACGACAGCGCCATCCATCAATTGTTCGCGGCCTACGACATCCCTTCGGTGCGCTCCGAAATCGCGCGCGATGCGGGCGCCGCCGAGGCGATTGCGAAGAAATTCGGCACGCCCGTCGCGCTGAAGATCTTCTCGCCCGACATCACGCACAAATCGGATGTGGGCGGGGTGATGCTGAACCTCGATGCGAGCGAAGTGCGCGAGGCCGCCGGGACAATGTCCGCGCATGTCGCCAAACTGGCGCCGAAGGCCAGGATATCGGGGTTCCTCGTGCAGGAGATGGTCGTGCGCGCCAATGCCCACGAACTCATCCTCGGCATGACGGTCGATGCGCAATTCGGGCCCGTGCTGCTGTTCGGCCATGGCGGAACGGCCGCCGAAGTGATCGGCGATAGGGCGCTGGCACTTCCTCCCCTCAATCTCAATCTCGCCCGCGAGATGATGGCGCGCACGCGCGTGTTCAAGGAATTACAAGGCTATCGCGACACCCCGCGCGCCGATCTCGATGCGATCGCACTGACGCTGGTGAAATTGTCGGAGCTGGTGTGCGACATCGGCGAGATCGTCGATCTCGACATCAATCCGCTCTTGGCCGACGAGAACGGCGTCATCGCGCTCGATGCGCGGGTCAAGATCGCGCCCTCGCCCGCCCCCGCCGATGCGCGGCTTTCGATCTCGCCCTATCCGAAGGAACTGGAGCACGCCGAACCCGTTGCCGGGTTCGGTCCGTTGAGCCTTCGTCCCGTCAGGCCCGACGATGCGCCCGCCGTCGTGAACTTTTTCTCGCATCTCGCGGCCGAGGACGTTCGTTTGCGCTTCTTCACGCCGATGAGCGAGATGCCCCAGAAGCTCCTCGCGCGGCTCACCCAGATCGATTACGACCGCGAGATGGCGTTCCTCCTGCTCGACAAGACGAAGGATATTCTCGGCATCGGGCGGCTCGCGGCCGATCCCGACAATGCGCGAGCCGAATTCGCCGTCGCCGTGCGCAGCGATCTCAAGGGCCGTGGACTCGGGCTGCTTCTGATGCAAAGGCTGATCGCCTATGCCAAGGCGCGGGGGACCGGCGAGCTTTTCGGCGATGTGCTGGACGATAATGCGCGCATGCTTTCGCTTGCCCGCAAACTCGGCTTCGCCGCGGCGGCGCAGACCTCCGGCGTGACGCGCGTATCGATCGATCTGAAGAAAATGTAGCGGCGGAGCCCGGAAACGAGGGAGGGGCTGGCTGGAGTCTCCTGAGTCTCCGCCGCTTCGGGCCGGCGCACAACGGCACCGGCTTGAACGCGACCTTAGCGCAGGCGGCGCGCGCCATTTTGATCTGGAACAAATTCGCCTAAGGGGTTTTCCCTAACCGGTTTCGGCATCCGCCGCGACTCATTTGCGTTGAATCAAACGGAGCCGGTTTTTTGGTTCTAGATTGACCTTCGAACGCCCGGGAGGACGCCATGCCCGCCAAACCCCAACTCACCATCTCGCCCGAAAAGGTGAGCTACATCATCATGAAGGCCTATGAATTCGACGCCAAGGAAGAGGGCAGCGATCCCGACGAGGGTTCCAACGCCTCCGACGACCGCATGATCGATGTGCTGGAAGACACCGGCGAGGATGCGACCGAAGACGAGCTCACGAGCTTCATCGACGATCTGAACGTGGACGAACAGGTCGATCTCGTGGCGCTGGCCTGGCTCGGCCGCGAGGACAATACGCTCGCCGACTGGCCGGAATTGCGCGCCGAGGCCGCGCGCGCCCACAACAAGCGCACGGCCTCCTATTTGCTCGGCATGCCCCAGCTCGGCGATTATCTGGCGGGCGGGCTCGAGCAATTCGGCATTTCCTTCGAGGAGATCGAGCGCGAGGAATTCTGATGCCCTACGACGCCAACGAGGATCTGCCGGCGCCGGTGCGCAGCCATCTGCCGGCCCACGCCCAGACCATCTATCGCGAAGCCTTCAATCACGCCTATGCCGCGCATGCGGACGATCCCAGGCAGGAGGAAATCGCGCACCGCACCGCCTGGTTCGCGGTCAAGAGGAAATACGTCAAATCGGAAGGCATGTGGGTGGCGCGCTGAGCGGGCCATGAGCGCCGACGCCGATTCGATCGAGCTGCAGGTGGAAGAGGCGGCGCAATCTCTATCGCAGGCTCGCCTCTTCGGAGATCGAACTGAAACCGCACGCCTAGCCACGCGCGCGATGGGGCGCCTCTTCGCCGTCGGGCCCCGGCGTCTCCGACCAGAAGGCGAATACGCCCTCCGCCGCGCCCGCCACGCGCGCAAGCCGATCGGCATCGAGGATGCGCACCGAACCGGGCTGGACATCGACGAGCCCGTCCTCGCGCAGCTGGCGCAGCATGCGGTTCACATGCACGCCGGTGAGCCCGAGCATGTCGCCGATTTCGGTTTGCGTCAGGGGCAATTGCGCGCTTTCGCCGCTGACGAGCGGATAATGCCGCTTCACCCGCGCCACGATCTCCATCAGGAGATGGGCGATGCGTTCCAGCGCCGAGCGCCGGCCGATGCTCGTCAGATGTTCGGTGGCAAGCGTGTATTCGCGCCCGATGAATTGCAGGAAGGTTTCGCCATAGGCGGGAAAACGCGCGCGCAGAGCGGCGGCGCGTTCGCGCGGGATGACGCAGAGCGAAGCCGAGGTCAGCGCTTCGGCCGAGCAGGTCGTCGTCGTGAGGCCGTCCGGCTCGATACCGAAAACATCGCCCGGCAGAAGCAGCGCGGTGATCTGGCGCCGTCCGTCGTCGAGCGATTGATAAAGCGCGACCCAGCCGGAAAGAACATTGTAGATGTCGCCCACCGGTGCGCCCTGCCGGTAAATCGTTTCATGCGGGCGCATGACGACGGTGCCGGAGCGCGCCGATTCCAGCGCGGCGAGCTCATGCGGCGCGCTCATCGCGCGGCAGATGTTGCGCGCGCGCGCCTGACAGAAACGGCAAACCTGCGAAGCCATGAACGGTCTCCTCCCCCCTATAGGAAAGCGCAAAGGAGCCAGCGCGATCTTGACGTGCATCAAGGCGGGCGGGCGCGCGGGATAGGGAGAAGTCCCTATGGAATCGCCAAAAAAAGCCCGGTTTTTCACGGTTTTTTGAGGGTTCCGGCCGGCGAAATCCGCCAGACAATGGCGCCGCCCGCGCGCGTCGTGGCGAGCGTGAGCCCGCGATTATGCGCGGCGAGCGCGCCTTCCCACAGCGCATTCCAGGCGCGGAACGGCGCATCCGATTCGAGTGCGATCCCGTCCATCAGACGCCAGCCATTCTGGGTGACGATTGCGGATTCGATTTTCGCGTCTTCGCCCTGCGCCGAAGCGAGCGCGGCCAGATAGTTTGCGAAGCTTTCTGCGCTATCATCGGCGACGCCGAGAAGTGCTGCCGTTTCCTCATAGAACTGCAAGCCGGTCAGTCGCGCGGCACGGCCGACGAGCGCCAGCGTTTCATCTCCGCCCAAGTGCGACATCATGGTGGGCAGCATGGAGCGCACATATTCCATGGCATAGGAGCGCTCCACTTTGCGCAGACGTTCTTCAGGCCAGCTTGCGCTGTCGAGTTTCGGCGCTTTGGCGGGATCGAAGGCGGGCGCGCGTTCATCGTGCACGAAACGCACGCGCTCCTCCGGCGAAAGATCGTGGTCGTATTCGTAATAATAACCTTCGAGGCCGGGATCGCCTTCGACCGTCTGGCCGCTGCAGACGAAACCGAGGCGCGGATTGCCGAGGCTCACGCCATTATGCCCATGCCAGCCATGCAGCATGGCTTCGTTCACTTCGCGCGGAATTCCGCAAATCGCCGTTCCCTGCCAGATCCAGCGCGGCGGCGGATAGCGCACCCAGGCCTTGCGATCGGATTCATAGATGTATTCGGTCTTCACCCCGCCCAGCGCATTGGAGAAATAATGATATTGCGCGCAGGCGACCGCATGCGGCAGATGATCGAGGCCGAGTTTCTTCAAACCGGGCAGGAATTTTTCCAGATGCTGGCGGCGGAAATGCGCGAACATGAAATCGCGGCCGGGCCCGGCGCCCCGCTGGCTGACGAGCGTGAGCACCACGCCCGTCATCAGCGCGTTGTAGAGTTTGGAGATCGCTTTGTAGCCGGCCGTTTCTTCCATGCCGCAAGCCTAGCGCGGCAGCACGCTTTCGCCCATGAGAAACTCGTCGACGGCGCGCGCGCATTGCCGTCCCTCGAGGATCGCCCACACGACCAGCGACTGGCCGCGGCGCATGTCGCCGCAGGAAAAGACCTTGTCGACGGAGGTTTTGTAATCCTTCATATTGGCCTTCACGTTGCCGCGGGCGTCGAGTGCTGCGCCCGATTGCGCGACGAGGCCCTGCTTGCGCGGGCCGACAAAGCCCATCGCCAGCAGCACGAGATCGGCCTTCAGTTCGAAACTGCTGCCTTCGATTTCCTTCATCTGCACGCGGCCGTCGGCGCCCTTCACCCATTCGACGCGCACGCATTCGAGCGCGCGGATTTTGCCGTTCTCGCCGAGCGCGCGCTTGGTGAGCACCGACCAGTCGCGCTCGCAACCTTCTTCCTGCGAGGAGGATGTGCGCAGCTTCAGCGGCCAATCGGGCCAGGTGAGCGCCTTGTTTTCATGTTCGGGCGGGCGCGCGAGGATTTCGAGTTGCGTGATCGAAGCCGCGCCATGGCGGTTGGACGTGCCGATGCAGTCCGAGCCCGTATCGCCGCCGCCGATGACGATGACATGCTTGCCTTTGGCGTTGATCGTGCCTGAGGGCGCCGCGCGGCTCTCCGCATCGCCCGCATTGCGCTTGTTCTGTTGCGTGAGGAATTCCATCGCATAATGGATGCCGGAAAGCTCGCGGCCCGGCACTTCGAGATCGCGTGGCGCCTCCGCGCCGCCCGACATCACCACCGCATCGTAATCGGCAAGCAGCATCGAAACCGAAATGCCGACGCCCACCTCCACGCCCGCGCGGAAGGTGACGCCTTCGGCCTCCATCTGGCGCATGCGCCTGTCGATCAGATGTTTTTCCATCTTGAAATCGGGAATGCCGTAGCGCAGCAGCCCGCCGATGCGGTCGTTCTTCTCGAACAGCGTAACCGCATGGCCCGCGCGCGCCAATTGCTGCGCGCAGGCGAGGCCCGCGGGGCCGGAGCCCACGACCGCGACGTTCTTGCCCGTCTTGGTTTTCGGCGGCTGCGGCTGGATCCAGCCTTCCTTCCAGCCGCGATCCACGATTTCGCATTCGATGGTTTTGATGGTGACGGGATTTTCGTCGATGTTGAGCGTGCACGACGCTTCGCACGGCGCGGGACAGACGCGGCCGGTGAATTCCGGAAAATTGTTCGTCGAATGCAGCGTTTCCAGCGCCTCGCGCCAGTGATCGCGATAGACGAGATCGTTCCAGTCGGGGATCAGATTGTTGACCGGGCAGCCCTGATGGCAGAAGGGAATGCCGCAATCCATGCAGCGCGCCGCCTGCTCGCCGACCTCGCTGTAAGGCAGCGGCTTGACGAATTCCTTCCAGTTATGGACGCGCTCTTCGGGCTTGTCGTAAGTCCGGTCGTGGCGCTCGATCTCCAGAAAGCCGGTCGTTTTGCCCATCGTCCCCTACCCGTTCTTATTCGGCGGCGATGGCGCGGGCGCGCCCGGCCTTTTGCTCGGCGAGCGCGCGCGCAAAATCGATCGGCATGATCTTCACGAATTTCGCGAGGCTCCCATCCCAATTGTCGAGCAGCGCTTTCGCGCGCGCGCTGCCGGTGTAGCGCAGATGGCGCTCGACCAGAATGCGCAGGCGCTCGGCATCGAAGCGCAACGGATCACCCATGCCACTGTTTTCGACGTTTGGAGATTCCGCGAGCGGGGCTTCCGGATCTTCGATGTTCTGCGCGGGCGCGATCTTTTCGAGCCGCACCATCGACTGGTTGCAGAGCTCGCCGAAATTGCCGTGCTCGTCGTAAACATAAGCCACGCCGCCCGACATGCCGGCGGCGAAATTGCGCCCCGTCTTGCCGAGCACGACGACCACGCCGCCGGTCATGTATTCGCAGCCGTGATCGCCGGTGCCTTCGACGACCGCGACCGCGCCCGAATTCCGCACGGCGAAGCGTTCGCCCGCCACGCCCTGGAAATGGGCTTCGCCCGCGATGGCGCCATAAAGCACGGTGTTGCCGACGATGATGTTTTCGGTCGGCTCCAGATGGCCGTTCTTCGGCTGACGCACGACGACGCGCCCGCCCGACAATCCTTTGGCCACATAATCGTTGGCATCGCCCCACAATTCGAAACTGACGCCCCGCGCCAGGAACGCGCCGAAGCTCTGGCCGGCCGTGCCGTCGAAGCGCACATGGATCGTATCTTCGCGCAGGCCAGCGTGACCGTAGCGTTTGGCGATTTCGCCGGAGAGCATGGCGCCCACCGTGCGGTTCACGTTGCGGATGGTGCGGTCGAGCCTGATCGCCTGGCCGGTTTCGATGGCCGGTTTGGCCGCCGCGATCAGATCGTGATCGAGCGCCTCGTCGATCTTGTGATGCTGCTTCTCGCAATTGTAGATCGCAACGCCCGGCTTGGCGGGCACCTGATGCAGGAGCTTCGTGAGATCGACGCCCTTGGCCTTCCAGTGATGGATGGCTTTCCTCATATCGAGACGATCGACGCGCCCGATCATTTCGTTCACGGTGCGGAAGCCGAGCTTTGCCATGATCTCGCGCAGTTCTTCGGCGACGAAGAAGAAATAATTGATGACGTGCTCCGGCTTGCCGGTGAAGCGCGCGCGCAGGACCGGGTCTTGCGTGGCGACGCCCACCGGGCAGGTGTTCAGATGGCATTTGCGCATCATGATGCAGCCGGATGCGATGAGCGGCGCGGTGGAAAATCCGAATTCGTCGGCGCCGAGCAGAATGCCGATGGCGACGTCGCGGCCGGTGCGGAAGCCGCCATCCGCCTGCACGGCGATGCGCCCGCGCAAGCCGTTCAGCACCAGCGTCTGCTGCGTTTCGGCCAGACCGATTTCCCAAGGTGATCCCGCATGCGTGAGCGAAGTGAGCGGCGAGGCGCCCGTGCCGCCTTCGTAACCGGAGATCGTGACGTGATCGGCGCGCGCTTTCGAGACGCCGGCCGCGACCGTCCCCACGCCCACCTCGGAGACAAGCTTCACCGAAATGCGCGCTTTGGGATTGGCGCTCTTCAGATCGTAGATGAGCTGCGCCAGATCCTCGATCGAATAAATGTCGTGATGCGGCGGCGGCGAGATGAGGCCGACGCCCGGCGTCGAATGGCGCACCTTGGCGATGTTCTTGTCGACCTTGTGGCCGGGCAATTGTCCGCCCTCGCCCGGCTTTGCGCCTTGCGCCATCTTGATCTGCAGATCGTCGGCATTGACGAGATATTCGGTCGTCACGCCGAAACGGCCCGACGCCACTTGCTTGATCGCCGAACGCATGGAATCGCCGTTGGGCAACGGCTTGAAGCGATCCGCCTCCTCGCCGCCCTCGCCCGTGTTGGAACGGCCGCCGATGCGGTTCATGGCGATGGCGAGCGTGGTGTGCGCTTCGCGGGAAATCGAACCGAAGCTCATCGCGCCGGTCGAGAAGCGCTTGACGATCTCTTTCGCGGGCTCGACGGAATCGAGCGGAATCTCTTTGCCTTCGTGATTGAATTCCATCAATCCGCGGATGGTGAGCAACCGTTCGTTCTGCTCGTTGATGGCATTGGCGAAGGCGCGATATTCCTCCGGCAGATTGCCGCGCACGGCATGTTGCAGCCGCGACACCGTGTCGGGCGTCCAGGCGTGATCTTCGCCGCGCAGGCGGAAGGCATAATCGCCGCCGACATCGAGCATGTGACGGTAGATCGGATTGTCGCCATAAGCGCATTGATGGCGACGCACGCATTCCTCGGCGATTTCCTTGATCCCTGCGCCTTCGATGGTCGTCGCCGTGCCGGTGAAATATTTCTCGATGAATTCGGAAGCGAGGCCCACCGCATCGAAAATCTGCGCGCCGCAATAGGATTGATAGGTGGAAATGCCCATCTTGGACATCACCTTCAAGACACCCTTGTTCACGGCCTTGATGTAATTCTTCTGCACTTCATAAGGCGTGAGCTTCAACTCCTGCGTGCCGCGGATTTCTTCCAGCGTCTCGAAGGCGAGATAGGGATTGACGGCTTCGGCGCCGTAACCCGCCAGCACGCAGAAATGATGCACCTGACGCGCTTCGCCGGTTTCCACCACAAGGCCCGTCTGCATGCGAAGGCCCTGACGGATCAGGTGATGATGGATAGCCGCGGTCGCGAGCGCCGCGGGAATGGGAATGCGCTCGGCCGAAACCGCGCGATCCGACAGCACGAGGATGTTGTAATCGGCCAGCACCGCATCGGTCGCATCCTGACAGATGCGCTTGACCGCGCCTTCGAGGCCCGCTGCACCTTCGGCCGCGGGCCATGTGCAGTCGATGGTCACGGTGCGGAACGCGCCATCGACCAGTTGCTCGATCGCGCGGATCTTTTCGAGATCGGAATTGGTGAGGATGGGCTGCGCCACTTCCAGCCGCTTATGCGTGCCGGCCTGGCGGCCGAGCAGATTGGGGCGCGGGCCGATCATCGACACCAGCGACATCACCAATTCCTCGCGGATGGGATCGATGGGCGGGTTCGTGACCTGCGCGAAATTCTGCTTGAAATAATTGTAGAGCAGCTTCGGCTTCTCAGAGAGCACGGCGAGCGGCGTGTCGGTTCCCATGGAGCCCACGGGATCGTCGCCCTCCTTCGCCATCGGCTCGAGGAAGAATTGCAGGTCTTCCTGCGTGTAGCCGAAACTCTGCTGGCGATTGAGGAATTCGTCCGGATCGTTGGCGCGCGCGGCCTGGCCTTCCGGAAGGTCCGGCAATTCTTCGAGCTTGTATTGCGTTTCCTTCAGCCATTCTTCGTAAGGCTGCGTCTCGGCGAGCTGGCGCTTGATATCTTCGTCTTCGACGATGCGGCCTTCTTCCAGATCGATCAGCAGCATCTTGCCGGGCTGAAGCCGCCATTTGCGCACGATCTTTTCTTCCGGAATCGGCAGCACGCCCGCTTCCGACGCCATGATGACGAGATCGTCGCTGGTGATGATGTAACGCGCCGGACGCAGGCCATTGCGGTCCAGCGTGGCGCCGATCTGGCGTCCGTCGGTGAAGGCGATGGCGGCGGGGCCGTCCCACGGTTCGAGAAGCGCGGCGTGATATTCGTAGAATGCCTTTCTCTTGGCATCCATGAGCTTGTTGCCCGACCACGCTTCGGGAATGAGCATCATCACGGCATGGGCGAGCGGATAGCCGCCCGCGAGCAGCAATTCGAGCGCATTGTCGAGGCACGCCGTATCGGATTGGCCGTGCGGAATCAGCGGCCACATTTTATCCAGATCGGGACCCAAGAGATCGGATTCCAGCGTGCGCCGGCGCGCGTTCATCCAGTTGACGTTGCCGCGGACCGTATTGATTTCGCCGTTATGCGCGATATAGCGATAGGGATGGGCGAGCTTCCACGACGGGAACGTGTTCGTCGAAAAGCGCTGATGCACCATGGCAAGGGCGGATTGCGTCAGCGGATTGCGTAAGTCGTCGTAGAATTTGCCGACATCGGGCGCGAGCAGCAGGCCCTTATAGACCACCGTGCGCGAGGAAAACGACGGCATGTAGAAATCGGTGATCGGCAGCTTGTGCTTCTTCGCGAGATCGATCAGCGGATTCTGCGTCTGCTTGCGGATCACGAGCAGCTTGCGCTCGAAGGCGTCCTGATCCTTGATCTTGCGGTTGCGCCCGACGATGGCCTGGCGGATGACGGGCGCGCTTTCGAGCACCGTCTTGCCCAGCCCATCGGTCGTCACCGGCACGTCGCGCCAGCCGATCAGGCTCTGGCCCTCCACTTTGATGAAGTGCTCGAAGCGCGAAACGATGATGTCGCGGGCCTTGGTGTCCTTGGGCAGGAAGCACATGGCGACCGCATAGGCGCCGGGTTCGGGCAGGCTGACGCCCGTCCTGGCCGCCCAGTCGCGCAGTAGCGCATCGGGAATCTGGATCAGGCAGCCCGCGCCGTCCCCCACCAGCGGGTCGGCGCCGACCGCGCCCCGATGGTCGAGGTTGATCAGGAGCTTGAGCCCCTGAGAGATGATCTCATGGGACTTTTCGCCCTTTATGTTGGCCACGAACCCCACGCCGCACGAATCGTGCTCGTTTTGGGGGTCGTAAAGTCCCGTCCTTGCCGCCACGCCAGTCTCTTCCTTCCAGAATTCCAAAACGGCCTTCTAAGATAGTATCTTGGCCGCGGCCAGCAATGACCAGCCCCGGGGCGCTGCGGCGGATTGCGCGCAGGTCCGGAATGCGGGGATGGCCGGCCGCCAATCCACAGATTTATCGCTGTGGTTGCGGCGGCATCCCTTTTCTTGCGCCTGCTCAAGGAGCGTCCGGCGGTCTCGGGCGTAATGACAAGGCATCGCAAGCACAGGAGGTGATGATGATCGAGACCGTCGCCGGCCTTCCCGATGGCGTCATAGGCTTCAACGCCAAGGGACGCGTCACGCGCAAGGACTACGAAACGGTATTGATTCCGGGCGTCGAGGCGGCGCTGAAGCGCCACGACAAGCTCAGGCTCTATTACGAACTCGGCCGCGAATTCGACGGAATCGATTCCGGCGCCATGCTGGAGGATTTCGAACTCGGCATCCGCCGCCTGCCGCATTGGGAAAAGCTCGCGGTCGTGACCGACGTGGAATGGATCCGCATGGCGGTGAACGCCTTCGCCTTCATGATCCACGGCAAGGTGAAAGTATTCCCGGCGTCGGAGGCGCGCGCCGCCCGCGACTGGATCGCCGCGAACTGAGGCGCCCCGTTCAGTCGCCGATACCGATGCTGATCGAGGCGAAGGGGCCGTAGAAGCTGCGATTCTCGTCCTTGTGCGCGCCGATGCCGCCGTCGATGGCACCGAAGAAGAAATCGGCGCGATAGCCGATGGCGACTTTGGCGCGCCCGTCGAGCCGGTAGGAGAGACCCGCAAAGCCGCCGAGATTGGGCACGGTCACTTCCTTGTCGCGCGAATAGGTCTTGTCGAAGCTCTTCGTGACGGTGCTGATCAGCCGCGCGTCGGTCTGGCCGCCCGGCGTGTTGTAATACTGGATGCCGACAAATCCCTTGGTCTGATTGTGGACGTGGGATTTCGTGCGCTGCCGCCCGAAGAGAACCGCCGCGTTGGCGCCCCAGTCGAGGGCGAGCCCGTCCTGCAGCGAGCCGGCGATCGGCACCGATCCGCTCCACGATACCGTGGGTCCCAGCCCTTCGAAGCTGCGCCGCGTATGGACATAGGCGGTCGGAATCTTGCCCCGGTAATAGATGCCGGCATATTTGCTCGGCACGTAGCGCTGCGCCGACATGAAGCCCGCCGCCTTGTCGCGGAACTGGGCGTAGCGCACGCCGAAATTCACGGTCGAGCTGGCATGGCCGGAGAACATGCCGAGGCCCACATCCTTTCCCGCCGTGAAATCGAGAACGAGATGCTTGGTCTCCTCATAGGCGTGCATGTCGGTGAAGGCATAGGTGGTCGGCGCATATTTCAGGCCGTTATAGGCCGTCACATAGGTCTGATCGTGCGCCTTCTTGGGCCCGCGCTTGGCCTTGCCGAATTGCATCGCGGCCGAGAACATCCAGTCCGAACCGTCGGGCTGGAAGGTGAGCTTACCGTCGGCGTCGAAGCCGATGCGCGGCGATTGATCCGCGACGCCTCCGACCGGATGATCGATCGGCGGCGGCAGATTGGCCGGCACCCAGAGCTCGTCGGGATGGCTCAATTGCTGGAATTGACCGCCGAGCTCGATCCAGAGGACCGGCGGCGCGCTGTCTTCGGCGCGTGCGGCGCTCGTGGCCGCGAGATAGCCCGTCAGCGCCAAGGCCGATGCGCCCGTCAGCAGCTTCCAGCGGATGGTCGCGCGATTGTCGTTTCTGTTGATCAGTTCGCTCATCGCTCTTTCCCCCTCACCAGTTCTTCGTGATGCGCAAACCGACGAGGCGCGGATCGGTGACGAAGACATTCGTGGTCAGATCGACGTCGTCGCTGTAGAGGAAGGCGCCGGTGATCGCCGTCGTGTCGAAGACGTTCTTGACGTAACCCATCGCCTGCCAGCCATCGGCGGAGGTCAGGATCAGCGCCAGGTTCACGTTGGAATAGCCGCGGATCTTGTCGTAGGGCCGGTCGTTGAAGACGCGCGCGAAGCTCTGCGATTGCCAGTAGAAATCGCTGTGCAGGGTCGCGGCCCAGTCTTCCGAAACGGGCACCGTCCAGTCCGCCGACAGCGAGGTGGTGAATTTCGGCGCATTGGGCAGCTTGTTGCCGGATAGATCCTTGTAGAAGCCCGCCCCGCCATTGGGCGCGGTGGAAGGATCGAAGCCCGCGACCGGCGTTCCGTCGGTATAGGCGTCCTCGCATTCGCCGCCGAACACGGTCGAGATATTCGAGCCGTCGGAACCGCCGCCGAAACTGGCGCGCGATTGCGCGATGAGATAGGCCACCACGTAATCCGGCAATACGCAGTTGGAGGTGGAAAGCGCCGAGGGCTTGACCACGAGCCAGCCCGGCGTGCCGGCGGTGCGGTCCATCAGGTCGATGGCCTTCGAGCCCTTCGCCATCGAAGTGTCTTCCCAGCCGCCCGCGAAATTGAATTTGAGGCCCGGGATCGGCTCGTAGCTCGATTCGATCTCGGCGCCGTTGACGGTCGCATCGAAGTTCAGATTGATCGAGGTGCGGTCGACGATCTCCGAAATCTGGTAGCCCTTGTAGTCGTAGTGGAAGGCGTCGAAGTCGAAGGTGACGCCGCCGTCGAGCAGCGTGTTCTTGGTTCCCACTTCATAGGCGTTGACGAATTCCGGCTTGAAGGTGAGCGGATGGTTGGCCTCGCTCGCCTCCGAACCCAGGAAGGCGTTGGGACCTGGCGGATTGGCGCCGCCGGCCTTGTAGCCGTGGCTGAACGAGCCATAGACCAGCGTCTGGTCGGTGAAATCGAGCTTGGGCGTCCAGTCGGCGACCCCGCGTCCCGTCCATTCGTCCCAGGATTGCGTAACCACGCTCTCGACCGGATAACCCCAAGAGCTGCCGAGCGTCTCGCTAGGAATCTCGACGAAATGCTTGTGGTCGCTCGTCCAGCGCAAGCCGCCGGTCAGCTTCAGATCGTCCTGGAGCTGATAATAGACCTCGCCGAACCCGGCATAGGAATTGAGGCGGTACGGATTTTCGCTGCGGAAATAATTGTGGCCGTCGCCGTTGAAGCCCGGCGAGAGCGGCGTTCCGTCCGTATAGGGGCAATCGAAGAAGCCCGACGCGGTGTAGAACTTGATATAGACGTGTTTGGCGGGCTCGAGCGCGCACATCTGGTTGGCGGTATGGGGATAGGTGAGATCGAGGAACCGCGATTCCATCGTGATCAGGTTGGCGAAGACGTAGAAATCCTCCAGCGTCTCGTAATGCAGATAATTGCCGCCGATGCTGAAATTGAGCGGCCCCTTGAAGCTCGATGTCAGACGGAATTCCTGGCTGATCTGGAAGGCGTGTTCCTGCGAAAGGTCCTCGCCGATGAACGATGTCGAACAGCCGAGCTGGGGATCGCAGAACACGCCGCCCGGCGAGAATTGCCCGCCGAACCAGGCATCGCCCTGCGTGTTGGTGAAGAAAATTCCCGGCCGCGCGGCGAAGCGGCTGAAATCTTCGATCGAGGCGAGGAAATCGTGGTTGTAGCCGCTGTCGGAAGTGAGCGTCAGCGACGGCGACACGGCATAACTGACATTCAGCTCGACGGTGTCGTTGATGGCGCGGTATTTCGGCGTCAGCCCCGACTGGATCACGCGCAGGCTCTTCGGCTGGCTGGTGGAAAGATAGGGATCGACATCGGGGATCAGCGCGGAAAAGCCGCTGCCGAATTCTGTCGCGTAGACGATGGGCAGCGCCTGTCCGTTGGGCGTCTCGCGCGACTCGGACGAATAAAGCGAGACGGGAAGGCAGCCCTGGCTGAGCACCGCGCGGCCGGCGTCGTCGATATTCGTGATCATGTCGCCCGCGTGATAGACGACATGACCGTTGTTGTTGACGATATCCATCGAAAGCGGGCCGACTTCCGTGGGTCCCGGATCGCGCTTGCAGAGCTGCTTGCCGGAGCGCAGGCGGTCGTCGTTTTCCTGGAAATGCTCCCAGATCGCATCGGCTTCCAGTCCGGGGAAGGGTTTGAAGGCGATCGTCGCGCGTCCCGACCACAGATCGCGGCCATCGATATGGGTTCCGGTCGTCTGGTCGTAGGTATAGCCGTCGCGCTTCGTCCATTCGCCCGCGAGCCGGATGCCGAGGCGGTCGTCGACGACGGGAATATTGACCATGCCTTCATAACGGCGGTTGTGATAATTGCCCCAGTCGGCGGAAATCATCGCCTCGAACTGATCGGTGGGCTTGGCGGTGATGACGTTGACGACGCCTGCCGTCGCGTTGCGGCCATAGAGCGTGCCTTGCGGTCCGCGCAGCACTTCGACCTGGCCGACATCGAAGAATTCCTGCTCGAAGAAATGATTGCGGATGAAGGGCGTGTCGTTGAGCGCGACAGCGACGGCCGGATCGGTCGTCACCGAAATGGCCTGCGTGCCGATGCCGCGGATCTGGATGTTGTAGCCGGTGAAGTTCGTTTTGGAGAACGTCAGGTTCGGGACTTCCTTCACCAGATCGGGACCGCCCGCGATCTGGCGCGTCGTCAATTGCTCCTGGCTGAGCGCGGTGATCGCGATCGGAACGGTCTGGATGTCGCCCTTGATCTTGGAGGAGGTGACGACGACGGTCTCCACGCTCGAAGCCGCCGCATCGACATTGGCGACGCGCGTCGCGGCCGCCGCATCGGCCGCGCGCGCGGCTTGCGGATGCGGCTCGGGATGGAAGATGGCGATGGCGCCGGCGGGCGTGCGCCGGCTCGAGAAACCCGTTCCGTCGAGAATGCGCGAGAGCGCTACGTCGGCCGTCAGATCGCCATGCACGCCCTTGGTCGTCTTGCCACCGATCACGTCGTCGGGCGCGATCATGGGAATGCCCGATTGCGTGGCATAGGCATTGAGCGCGGCGGCAAGATCGCCCGCCGGAATGTTGAACGGCTCGGCATGCGCCGCAATCGACAGCACGACCGCCGATGCGCCGCCCGCCAGCACCGCCTTCAGATATCGCATTCCCGTCATAACACCCCCCTTTTCGCGGACCCCTATTGCGCGGTGGAAATCACGACGTCGGCGCCGCGGCTTTGGACGCGAAGGCCGAAGACGTTGTGAACGGCGTCGGTGAACACCTCGACGCCGTCGGTTGGAAAGGTTCCGTCGATCTTGAGCGCCGCCGCTTTCGCGTCGGCCACCACGATCTTCTGACGGTTGTAGCGATTGAATTGCGCGGCCGCCTGACCGAGCGTCGTGCCGCGGAAGACGAGCAGGCCATGGCGCCAGGAGAGCTCGGCGGCGAGCTCGGCGACGGGCTTTTTTGCGACCGACATGGATTGCGCGGTCGCCACCACATCGTCGCCCGGCGTGAGAAGTGCTGTCTGCGAAGCGGTCTTGCTGCCGGTGCGGTCGAACCAGGCGCGGCCCTCGATGAGCGCGACCTCGACCTTTTTCGCGCCCCGGTCGATCAGGAATTCCGTGCCCAGATCGGTGACGCGATGATCGCCCATCATCACGACGAAGGGATGGGCGGGATCGTGCTTGACCTGGAAATAGGCCTCGCCCTTTTCGAGCCACACCAGACGCTGATCCGTCGTCATGCGCGCGCGCACGATCGTGTCGGTGTTGAGCTCGATGCGGGTTCCATCCGCGAAGCCGATGGTTTCGTGGCCGCCCACGGGCGTCGAATAGACGCGATCCTGCGGACGCACCGAGAGATTGGCCGCGCCCGCGCCGATGGCCGCGATCACGCCGATGACGGCCGCGATACGCAGCATCCACGGCAGAACGCGCGAAGGGGCGGGCTCCATTTCGGGCGCGGAGGGACCGAGCGCGGCCAATCTTTCGGTGCGGCTCCACATCGCGCTCTGCCGCCAATAGGCGATGCGATGGGCTTCCGATTCATTCATCCAGGATTCGAAGGCGGCTTCGTCTTCCGGGGAACGTTCCCAGAATTCGCGGCGCTGCAGCCACCAGGCCGCGCGGCTATCGATCTCGTTGGCGCGCGCGTTCATTTGCGCTCCCCGTCGCGCGGATCGGGATCGCGCAGGAGCATGTTGGTGAGCGCTTGCATGCCGTTGGCGAGATGCTCGGAGACGGTGGTCTCGGCGATGCCCATGCGGCGGGCGATCTCGCGGCCCGTCAGCCCGTCGATGCGGCCGAGCAGGATCGCTTCGCGCGAGCGCGGCGGAAGTTGATCGAGCGCGGCTTGCAATCTGCGCAATTCGTCGCGCGCGATCGCGTTGCGCTCGGGCCCCGGCTGGTCGAGCGCCACGCCCAGCGCATCGAGATCGGCCATCACTTCGATGGGAATGACATGCACCTTGCGCAGGCGATCGATGATGAGATTGCGCGCGGTCACGAAGACGAAGGATTTGGCCGGCGCGGGAATGGATTTGCGCGCCGCCTCGCACACGCGGATATAGATTTCCTGACGGAGGTCTTCGATTTCGCCCGCGTCGCGCCAGTTGCGGCGGAGATACTGCATCAACATCGCCTCCAGCGGCAGAACCTCGCGCACGAACCAAGCCTCCACCTCGGACGCGGTCATCGCCGCATCCACCTGGCGCAGGTCCGTGTTTTCACGACCCGATTCCGGTTTCTCTGCCATCCCCCGCGAACGTCCCGCCCTTCGAGGGTCTAAATTACGCTACTAAGACGTAGCCCGGCCGGAATGTTACGGATGGCGCGCGCGAAAAATTTGAGGCGGCGCAAAACCGCCGGTTCGGGCCGGCGCGTGCGTTGCAGCAAAAATTTTCTAACCGGGCGGGAGATCGGCCTTCAGCCGGTAGCCCACGCCCTGTTCGGTGAGGATGAGCCGGGGCTGCTCGGGATCGCGCTCGAGCTTCTGGCGCAGCGAGCGAATATAGATGCGCAGATATTGCACGTCGGCCTCGCCGCCCCAGAGCTCGCCCAGGATGAATTTGTGGGTCGCGACCTTGCCGGCATGAGCCACGAGCAGACGCAAGAGATCATATTCGCGCTTGGTCAGCTTCACCTCTTCGCCGCGTACGGTCACGATGCGGCGCACGAGATCGACCGTGAGATCGCCGCTTTTGAAAACGGGCGCTTCGCCTTCGCGCTGCAGGCGGTGACGCACGGCCGCGCGCAGACGCGCCATCAATTCGTCCATGCCGAAGGGCTTGGTGACGTAATCGTCCGCGCCCATGTCGAGCGCCTTGACCTTGCCCGCTTCGTCGGAGCGGCTGGACAGCACGACGATGGGAACGGCCGAGCCTGCGCCGCGCAACTCGCGGATGACATCGAAGCCGCTCGCGCCGGGAAGGCCCAGATCGAGAATGAGAACGTCCACGCGGGCGCGCTTGAAAACCGAAAGTGCTGCCTCGCCGCTTTCGGCCTCGCTCACCACATAGCCTTCCGCCGTCAGCGCCGTGCGCAGGAAGCGCAGGATGCTGGGCTCGTCATCGACCACGAGCACGCGCAAAGGCCCCGTGCTCACTTTTTGCTCCGTCATCGATCCTTCCGGTGTTGAGGCGGCATATAATACGCGATGCCGCAGGCGCCCGCACGGCCTCAGATATCGCCGTATTTCGCCGTCAGGTCGCGGTAGAAGGCAATATTGGCCTCGCGCGCTTCATCCAGGCTTTCGGGATAGGCGCGCGCCGCGGCGAGCGCGGCATCGCCGATCTCGGGAGATTTCAGATAGACCGGCCTGTGCTTGAAGGAAAACAGACCCGACTTGAAAGGAACGCACAGGACCTTCCTGTTCAGCAGCGTTGCCCAATAGACGCCGTGATAGGTGTTGGTGACGATGAATTCGTGACGCGCGAGGAATTCGAGCTTCTCGGTCAGGTTTTTCCCGCGGTTGCCGGTCGCGAGAATCTCGCCGCCCGGCGCGATGGCGAGCGGCACATTCATGTGCTGGAAAAGACCGATGCGCCGGTCCGGCCTCGTCGCCCGCAATTTGAAAAACGCGGGCGCCATGCAGGAGGCGCACGGCACCCAGCGGTATTTCTGGTTTTCGCTGAAGGCGCGGATGCCGACGTCATCGAAACCGTCGAACCAGGTCCCGAAAAGCTCGTAGTCCTTTCCGGAATCGAGGATCGCGCCGCGCTCGCGCACTTCGTCCACGCCCACGCCCCAGGCGATGAGCTTGTAAGGACGATCCGCCCGCTTGAGCCGCTCGATATGCGCCTTGAAGAAGCTGGTGCCGAGACCGCCGCCGCCAACGACTACGATTTTCTCGTCCGCGAAATCCTGGCGCGCATCGATCAGGTCATAAACCGTTGACGGCCGCAGCGGAAACCAGCGGAAGGGCGCCGACCACCAATCGCCCACATTGTCCGGGTCTGCCCTGAAGACGAAAGCCAAAGGCCCCTCCGCCGCGCTCTTCCATTGGACAGTATGATTATTGGAATGTGGGCCGCCAACAGAGCTCGCACATCGGCTTGCCAGGCGTAGCTCGCGGCAACCAGCCCGTCTTCGCCCTTTGGGCTACGCCGGGCAGGCTTCACTCGCTTCGCGAGCGAAGCCTGGCGCCCCCAAGGGGAATCGAACCCCTGTTTCAGCCTTGAGAGGGCCGCGTCCTGACCGCTAGACGATGGGGGCGGACGAGGACGCTTATACCTTTGCCCCCTTCGCGCGGGCAAGGCGAATGGGCGCGAAGGCCCTGGCGCCATAGACGAAGGCCGCGATCTTCGCCTTCTTGTCCTTTCCGACGGCCGCGATCAGCCAGACGAAATCCTCTTCGCCGGCGCCGGCGCGATCGGCGGCCGAGGGTTCGCTCACGCCGTTCGGATGGGAATGGTAGCAGCCGATGATGGTGTGTTCCTTCTCGCGCGCGGCGCGAAGCAGGCGGATATGTTCGGCTGGATCGATCTCGAAGCGGTCGGGCGTCTTGGCCACGTTGCGCGTGGAATGGATGGCCGCGGCGACGGCGGTGTTTCCGTCGCGTGTGCCTTCGATCAGCCCGCAGCATTCGCCCGGATAGGCCTTCAGCGCTTCCTCGGCGATCCTGTCGCGCAGCGCTTGCGGCATGGACAGCGCCGAGATCATTTCGCCTTGCCGGCGTCCTGGGGCTTGATCTGGCCGACGAGCCGGCCGTTCTGGGTATCGATGATGTCGATCTCGTCGCCGGCCGCGCTCCTCACATGCAGGACGAGGCGGTTGTCGCCGAGCTGGCTGGAGACGATCTTGGCGCCCGGCGCAAGCGTGAAGAGAACGGGGCCGCCCGTCGCGGGGCTGCCGCCGCGGCCCGTGAGCTTCACCGCGAACCCCACGATCAGAAGCGCAAACGCGATCAACAGCAGCACGCCAAGCAGGATGACGGCGGCCCTGGCGCCGCGGTAACTTGCGCTCGCCTTATAATCGTCGGCGGGTCCGGGCGTGACGTCTGACACGAAATCCTCCGTAAGCGAAAAGCTCCGCACCGCCCATGCCGGCGAGAGCGACGCGGGGACGCGCCTCGACCGTTTCCTCGCGGGCGCGCTGCCCGAACTCAGCCGCTCGCGGCTACAGCAACTGATCGCGGAAGGCGCGGTGACGCGAAACGGCGCGACGATAAAAGACGGCAATACACGGGTCAAACCGGGCGAGAATTTCCGCGTGGCGATCCCGCCCGCCGCGCCCGCAGCCCCGCAGGGCCAGGACATTCCCCTGAATGTCGTTTATGAAGACCAGGACCTCATCGTCATCGACAAGCAGCCGGGCCTTGTCGTCCATCCCGCGGCGGGAAACCTCGACGGCACGCTGGTCAACGCGCTGATCGCCCATTGCGGGCATACGCTTTCCGGCGTCGGCGGCGAGGCGCGGCCCGGCATCGTGCATCGCCTCGACAAAGATACGAGCGGGCTTCTGGTGGCGGCGAAGAACGAACGCGCCATGACGAGCCTCGCCAAACAATTCGCAAAACACGCCATCGAGCGCGCCTATCATGCGGTGGTGTGGGGGGCGCCCCGCGCCGGCGAAGGCGTCATCGAAACCGGGATCGGCCGCAACCCCTTCGACAGGAAGCGCATGGGCGTCTTGAGGAGCGGCGGCAAGCAGGCCAAGACGCGCTATCGCGTCATCGAGCGCTTCGGCGCCAAAGAAAATCAACGCCCCTTCGCGAGCCTCGTCGAGTGCCGGCTCGAGACGGGCCGCACGCACCAGATCCGCGTGCATCTGGCGCATATCGGCCATCCGCTGCTCGGCGATCCCACTTATGGCGGCGCGCGAAGGCCGCCGCGCGCGAAAACGCCGGCCGAGGAAAAGGCCTATTCCGCGGCGGAGAATTTCCCGCGCCAGGCGCTTCATGCGTATTTGTTAGGCTTCCAGCATCCCTCCACGCACAAAACCATGCGCTTCGAGGCGCCATGGCCGGCCGATTTCGCGAGCCTGGTGAAAAGCCTGCGCGGGCTCGGTGCCTGAATTTACCAAACCCGGCTTGTGATTGCGCCGGATTACAATTGCGACACTCCCCTTGCAGAATCCCCGATCGCACCTAGGTTTCACCCGTTTTCCGCCTTATTCGACCTTGAGACTTATCCAACACCGGGTTCATGCGTTGTAGAATAGGCGCGAAGGGGAGCGCCCGATCGAGGGGTGAACGATTATGAGCAGCCGTGGACTTCCAATCTTGTCGGGCGAAAGCGGGCTTTCCCGTTATCTCTCCGAAATCCGCAAATTCCCGCTTCTGCAGCCGGAAGAGGAATACATGCTCGCCAAGGCCTGGCGCGAGCATGAGGATTCCGACGCGGCGAAGAAACTCATCACTTCGCATCTCAGGCTCGTGGCCAAGATCGCCATGGGCTATCGCGGCTATGGCCTGCCGATCTCCGAGATCGTGGCGGAAGGCAATGTGGGGCTGATGCAGGCGGTCAAGCGCTTCGAGCCGGACCGCGGTTTCCGGCTTGCGACCTATGCCATGTGGTGGATCCGCGCGGCGATCCAGGAATACATCCTGCGCTCGTGGAGCCTCGTGAAGATCGGCACGACGGCGGCGCAGAAGAAACTGTTCTTCAATCTGCGCAAGGCCAAGACCAGCATCAACGCGCTCGAGGAAGGCGATCTGACGCCCGAGCATGTGGCCGAACTCACCGACAAGCTGGGCGTGAGCGAGCAGGATCTGGTGAGCATGAACCGGCGCCTCTCCGCGCCCGATTCCTCGCTGAATGCGCCGGTGAAATCCGAAGGCGAATCGGAATGGCAGGATTGGCTGGCCGACGAAACGCTCGACCAGGAAACGCGCATGGCCGAAAGCGAGGAGCTCAGCGAGCGCAAGGAGCTTCTGGCCTCGGCGCTGGGCGAGCTCACCGAGCGCGAGCGCGAGATCATCAAGGCGCGCCGCCTGCGCGACGATCCGGCGACGCTCGAAGAGCTTTCGCAGAAATTCGGCGTCAGCCGCGAGCGCGTGCGCCAGATCGAAGTGCGCGCCTTCGACAAGCTGCAGCACCAGATGAAGCGCGCGCTCGCCGACAAGCGCAGCCATATGACGGCGGTGGCGGCGGATTAGATCATCTAATTAATTCCAACTTATCCCGCACAGCCTCGAAACGTCGCCAAAGATCGGCGTCGGAGCGGGGCCAAATGTGCCGTAGAGCCTGCCGGAAAGACGGATTGGCTTTGGCTTCTGCCAAGAATGGCTGAAGCACTTCATGCCCACGTTCGAGCAAATCTTCCAATGGACCAGCACCGAGTATCTCCAGAATCCAGGGGTCATTTGATTGCCGGGCTATTTCAGCGCATATAGCCAATGCATTTATCCAATCGTCGTCTACCAATTCCATGAGCTTTAACACGATCTCGAAAGCCACCTCGTCCAAACGCTCTTCGCGCGTTGTCCCTCGCTCAGGTTCATGTTTTTTCTCATATGCAATCCAGTCGGATGCAAGTTTCCGGATTTCGGACTGGTCCATCTCTGCTCGACCTCCCGATTTGGGTGGGCTGATATGCTACAATAAGGCTTCTCAACAGATTTATCGCAGCAATACTTCGAGCAACCTAAATGGATTGCAACCATAATGAATCTCAAACTCTGGCAAGTCGATGCGTTCGCGGGCAAGCCGCTGGAGGGAAACCCGGCGGCGCTGGTGCCTTTGGAAAAATGGCTGCCCGACGATCTGATGCAGAAGATCGCCAACGAGAACAATCTCGCCGAAACCGCCTTTTTCCTGCGCACGCGGCCCACGCATTTCGATCTGCGCTGGTTCACGCCGGAATCCGAAGTCGATCTCTGCGGACACGCGACGCTGGCCAGCGGCTGGCTGGTGTTCGCCGAACTCGCGCCGGAATTGAAAAGTGTTTCCTTCGAGACGCGCTCGGGCACGCTGAAAGTCGATCGCGGAAGCGATGGACGTCACATAATGTCGATGCCTTCGGAAATGCCTCTTGCGCGCGACGATGCGGACAAGCTCGGCAGGGAAATCGCGCAGGCGCTTGGAACCTCGGCGCCCGCCGAGGTTCTTTCGTCGCGCTATGTCGTGGCGGTTTGGGACAACGCACGCGATGTTCGTGCCATTCGCAATTGCGGCGAAATCGCGCCCGTATTGCGCGGCATCGGCATGTGGGGGCTTATCGTCACCGCGCCCGGCGATGACGGTTACGATTTCGTTTCGCGCTTCTTCGCGCCCGACAAGGGCGTGCCCGAAGATCCCGTGACCGGTTCCGCGCATTGCGCGCTCACGCCCTATTGGGCCAAGCGCCTCGGCAAGAAAACGCTGAAAGCGCGGCAGGTTTCCCCACGCGGCGGCGATCTCGTCTGCACCGATGACGGCGGGCGCGCGATTCTCTCCGGTCCTTGCGCACTCTATATGAAAGGTGAAATTCACGTTTGATTCGCCTGCATCATTCGGCCGCGATTGACGCGCGCGGCACGAAGCCCTATATCACTCGCGGGCCACGCCGCCCCAACGCGGCGCTTCATTCTGGAAGGAATGATCGATGACCGGTTTGAAACCGGCCGTGCGCCCCGCACGGCCTTTTTTTTCGTCCGGACCTTGCGCCAAGCGGCCGGGTTGGACGCCTGAAGCTCTCGACGGCGCGCTGCTGGGGCGCTCGCACCGCGCCAAGCCCGGCAAAGCCAAGCTGAAGGACGCCATCGACCGCACCAAAAAGGTGCTGGGGATTCCCGATGGCTATCGCGTGGGGATCGTGCCGGCCTCCGATACGGGCGCCGTCGAAATGGCGATGTGGTCGATGCTGGGGCCAAAGCCCGTCGATTGCCTCGCCTGGGAAAGTTTCGGCGAGGATTGGGTGACGGACGCCGTCAAGCAATTGAAGCTGAAAGATGCGCGCGTGCTGAAAGCGGGCTACGGCGCGCTTCCCGATCTGAAACAGGTCGATCCGGGACACGATGTGGTGTTCCTCTGGAACGGAACGACCAGCGGCGTGCGCGTACCGAACGGCGAATGGATCAGCGCCAATCGCGAAGGCATCACGATCTGCGACGCGACCAGCGCGGCCTTTGCGATGGATTTGCCGTGGCCGAAGCTCGATGTGGTGACCTTCTCGTGGCAGAAGGTGCTGGGCGGCGAAGCGGCGCATGGCATGCTGGCGCTCAGCCCGCGCGCCGTTGCCCGCCTCGAATCCTGGTCGCCGCCATGGCCGCTGCCGAAAATATTCCGCATGACCAAGGGCGGAAAGCTGAACGAAGGCATTTTCGAAGGCGAAACGATCAACACGCCCTCGATGCTGGCGCTGGAGGATTATCTCGATGCGCTGAATTGGGCCGAAAGCATGGGCGGGCTGAAGGGCCTGATCGCGCGCGCCGACGCCAACACGGCGGTGCTTTCGCGCTGGGTGAAGGAATGCGGCTGGGCCGATTTCCTCGCCGAAAACGAAGCCATCCGCTCCAACACCAGCGTGTGTCTGAAGATCGTCGATCCGTGGTTTGCGGGCCTGAACGAAGAACAACAGGGCGAAGCCGCGAAGAAGATCGCATCCACGCTCGACAAGGAAGGCGTGGCTTTCGACATCGCCGCTTACCGGAGCGCGCCGCCGGGCTTGCGCATCTGGTGCGGCGCCACCGTGGACCGCGCCGATCTCGAAGCTCTCACGCCCTGGCTCGATTGGGCCTGGGCACAGGTTAAGGGTTGATCCCATGCCCAAGGTTCTCATCTCCGACAAGCTCTCGCCTGCGGCCGTCGAAATCTTCAAGCAGCGCGGCGTCGAAGCCGATGTGAAGACCGGATTGAGCAAGGACGAATTGCTCGCGATCATCGGCGAGTATGACGGGCTCGCCATCCGCTCCAACACCAAAGTCACGGCGGACGTCATCAAGGCGGCGAAGAAGCTGAAGGTGGTGGGACGCGCGGGCATCGGCGTGGATAACGTCGATATTCCGGCGGCGACCGCCGCCGGGGTGATCGTGATGAACACGCCCTTCGGCAATTCCATCACCACCGCCGAACACGCCGTCGCCATGATGATGGCGCTCGCCCGCGATCTTCCCGCCGCCAACGCCTCGACGCAGGCGGGCAAATGGGAAAAAAACCGCTTCATGGGCACCGAGCTTTACGGCAAGACGCTCGGATTGATCGGCGCCGGCAATATCGGCTCGATCGTCGCCGACCGCGCCAAGGGCTTGAAGATGAAGGTGGTCGCGTTCGATCCCTATCTCTCCGCCGAACGCGCCGCCGATATGGGCGTCGAGAAAGTCGAATTGAACGATCTGCTCGCCCGCGCCGATTTCATCACGCTGCACACCCCGCTCACCAACGACACGCGCAACATCCTCTCGGCCGACGCCATCGCCAAGATGAAAAAGGGCGCGCGCATCATCAATTGCGCCCGTGGCGGATTGGTGGACGAGGTGGCGCTGCGCGCGGCCATCGATTCCGGGCACATCGCGGGTGCGGCCTTCGACGTGTTCACCGAAGAACCCGCCAAATCGAACGTGCTGTTCGGCAGCGATCATGTGATCGCGACGCCGCATCTGGGCGCCTCCACCGAGGAAGCGCAGGAGAACGTGGCATTGCAGGTGGCCGAACAGATTTCGGATTATCTGCTCACCGGCGCCATCGTGAATGCGCTCAACATGCCTTCGATCTCGGCGGATGAAGCGCAGAAGGTTCGCCCGTGGATCACGCTCTCCGAAAAGCTCGGCGCCTTCGTGGGCCAGCTCACCGAAACGAGCCTGCAATCCATCGAGATCATCTATGAAGGCACGGCCTCCGAGCTCAACCAGCGCGCGCTGACGCAAGCCGCGCTGATGGGCGTGCTCAAGCCCACGCTCACCGAAGTGAACATGGTCAATGCGCCCATCGTCGCGCGCGAGCGCGGCATCAAGGTGAGCGAAACGCGCCGGCCCCAGCAGGGCGCCTATGAAGGCTATATGAAGATCACCGCCACGCTCGCCGACGGCTCGACGCGGCGCGTGGCCGGCACCGTCTTCTCCGACGGCCGCCCGCGGCTGATCCAGGTGAAGGACATCAACCTCGACGCCGAATTCGCGCCCGACATGCTTTACGTCATCAACGAGGACAAGCCCGGCTTCATCGGCAAATTGGGTACGATTTTAGGCGACGCCAAGGTCAACATCGCCTCCTTCGCGCTCGGCCGCAGCGCGCCCGGCGCCGACGCCATCGCGCTGGTCGAGGTCGATGGTGCCGTACCCGACACAGTGCTCGCCGAAATCCGCAAATTGCCGGTGGTCAAACTCGCCAAGGCGCTTGCATTCTGACGCCGTCTGCTCAAGTTAATGGCGGCAGAATCAGGACATCGGCATGCCGCCGCTGATCGCGTTTTATCTTGGGTGGTTTCTGTTTTTCGCCTCCTGGGTGGGCGCGGCCTTCTGGGCCGACGAAGCCGCCGCGCGGCCGGGCTTCCTGCGCGAGCTTCCCTACCGGCTGATCACGGTTTTCGGCTTCATATTGCTCTTCGACATCTACGATCCGCCCTTCTATCCCGTGCGTGCGCTCTTCCGGCTCGCGACCGGCTGGCAATGGCTTTTGCTGATCATCGCCGTCTTGGGATTCGCCTTTTGCTGGTGGGCGCGCGTGCATCTGGGGCCGCTCTGGTCGGGCTGGATCACCAAAAAGGAAGAACATCGCGTCATCGACACCGGGCCTTATGCGCTGGTGCGCCATCCCATCTATACGGGATTCATCCTGGCCGCCGCGGCGACGGCGCTCGCCACCGGAACGGCGACCGCGCTCACCGGCGCCGCCGTCATCGCCATCGGCTATGTGCTGAAAGCCCATCTCGAAGAGCAATTCCTCGCCAAGGAACTGGGCGATGAGGCCTATGGCGCCTATCGCCGCAAAGTGCCGATGCTGGTGCCGTTCTGGCCCAGATTCACATGACGCCATCGCTCGCGCATCCGGCCTATGTGATGCTCGTATTGTGGCCGGTCTGGGCCGTGTCGTGGTTCGCCGCGGCAGGGTGGAGCGCGCGCGTGCGGACACGCGCCGGTCTCGGCCGCGAGACCGCCTATCGCATCGTCATCGCGATCGGCGCAATCCTGTTCTTTGTTCCCCACAATAGTTCGCTCGCCATCGCGCGGCTCTGGCCGCTCTGGAATCGCACGGGTTTGTGGATCCTGGTGGCCGTGGAAGCCGCAGGCTTTGCCTTCGCCTGGTGGGCACGCATCCATCTGGGCGGACTGTGGTCGGGCTCGATCACGCGCAAGGAAGACCACCGCATCGTCGATACCGGGCCTTATGCCATCGTGCGCCACCCGATCTACACCGGAATCCTGATCGCGCTTTTCGCCACCATGATCGCGAAGGGAACGTTGTTGGGGCTGATCGGCGCCGGCATCATGGCACTGGGCTTCTGGATGAAGGCCAAGCTGGAGGAACAGTTCCTGCGCGAGGAGCTGGGCGCGGAAGCCTATGACGCCTATCGCCGCCGGGTGCCGATGCTCGTTCCCTTCGCCCCGAAACGCGCATGACCGCGACGCCCCTGATCGCGCTCTATGGGCTGTGGATCGTATGGTACGCGTCCTGGGTGATTTCGATTTTCTGGTCGGGACGGGTGGCGGCGCGCCCGCGCCCCTATATGCACATTCTTTATCAGATCCCGACCGCGGCGGGGGTCATCCTGCTCTTCTGGCCCGAGACGGTCGGCATTCCGATTTATCCTTTGTGGACCGCGCCCGACATGCTCGGCTGGATCGCATTCGCGCTGACGGCCGTGAGCTTTGCCTTTTGCTGGTGGGCGCGCGTCACGATGGGACGGCTGTGGTCCGGCTACATATCGCGGACGGACAATCACCGCGTCATCGATACCGGGCCTTTCGCCATCGTGCGCCATCCCATCTATACGGGCGTGATCTCCGCCGCGTTCCTGCTGGCCGGCGAACTCGGAACGCTCGACGCGTTTCTGGGCGCGAGCCTGCTTCTCGCGGCCTTCTATGTGAAGGCCCGGGTGGAGGAGAGATTCCTCGGCAAGGAACTGGGCGAGGAATCCTATGCTTCCCATCGCCGCAAGGTGCCGATGCTGGTGCCCTTCTGGCCGAAACCGGCCTGACAGCGCGCGGCTGAATCGCCTATAGTCGCTCACCGGCCTTCGCAGCGCAGCGGCGAAGGCCGCCACGCCGAAGCCGCCAGGCGAAGGCGGGCGTGCATTTCGCTGCTTCGGCCCGGCAAGCCGTGCCGCAGCTACCATCCGGGTACGGAACAATGTCGAACGTGGCCGTGATCGGCGCCCAATGGGGCGACGAGGGCAAAGGCAAGATCGTGGACTGGCTTTCGGCGCGCGCCGATGTGGTCGTGCGCTTCCAGGGCGGCCACAATGCCGGCCATACGCTGGTCATCGACGGCGTCACCTACAAATTGAGCCTGTTGCCTTCGGGTATCGTCAGGCAAGGCAAGCTTTCCGTGATCGGCAACGGCGTGGTGGTCGATCCCTGGGCGTTTATTTCCGAGATCGAGAAGCTGAAGGCGCAGGGGGTGAGCGTCACGCCGGACAATCTGCTGCTCGCGGAAAACGCGGCGCTGATCTTGCCGCTGCATCGCGAGCTCGATGAAACGCGCGAGACCGCCAACAGCGTGACGCGGCTGGGAACGACCAAGCGCGGCATCGGGCCCGCTTACGAGGACAAGGTCGGCCGCCGCGCGCTGCGCGCCATCGACCTGAAAGACATCTCCGGATTGGCCGCGAAGATCGAACGGCTGCTGGCGCATCATAATGCTCTGCGCCGCGGCATGGGCGGCGAAGAGATCGACGCGGATGCGCTGTCGAAGCAATTGCGGGAGATCGCGCCGAAGATCGTGCCCTTCATCGGTTCGGCGTGGCGCAAACTCGATGCGGCGCGGCGCGAAGGCCAGCGCATCCTGTTCGAAGGCGCACAGGCCGTGCTGCTCGATATCGATCACGGCACATACCCCTATGTGACATCATCCAACACGGTCGCGGGACAGGCGGCGGCGGGTGCGGGCGTTTCTCCGCGCGACATCGGCACCGTTTTGGGAATCGTGAAGGCGTATACGACGCGCGTGGGCGAAGGGCCGTTTCCCACCGAGCTCACTTGCGCAACCGGCGACAAGCTCGGCGAACGCGGCGCCGAGTTCGGAACCGTCACGGGCAGGAAGCGCCGCTGCGGCTGGTTCGATTCCGTTCTCGTGCGCCAGACCGTGATCACCGGCGGCATCGACGGCGTGGCGCTGACCAAGCTTGATGTGCTCGACACGTTCGAGGAGATCAGGCTCTGCACCGCCTATCGCCTCGACGGACGCACCATCGATTACCTGCCGGCCGACGCGGGCGAACAGGCCCGGCTCGAGCCGGTCTACGAAACCTTCGAAGGCTGGAACGAATCCACGCGCGGGGCGCGGCGCTGGGCCGATTTGCCGGCGGCAGCGGTGAAATATGTGCGCCGCGTCGAGGAGCTGATCGGCTCGCCGGTGTTCATGCTCTCCACCAGCCCCGAGCGCGAAGACACGATCCTGGTGCGCGACCCCTTCGTGGGCCGCTGAGAAAGCTGACGCGGCTTCCCCCTTGCGGAGCCGGCGCAAAGACCGGCACCCTTGGGCGATACGTCATTCGAAGGGACGACCATGATCAAGACCCGTTTCACCGAAATGTTCGGTGTCGAAGCGCCCATCACCTGCGGCGGCATGACCCGCGTCGGCAAGGCCGAATTGATCGGCGCCGTGGCGAATGCCGGCGCGCTCGGCTTCATCACGGCGCATTCGGCCGGAAAGCCGGAAGATCTCGCGAAAGAATTGAAGCGCTGCCGCGACATCACCGACAAGCCGTTCGGCGTGAACCTGACGATCCTGCCCTCCATCACGCCCATTCCTTACGACGAATATCGCGAGGCGATCATCGAAGGCGGCATCAAGATCGTGGAGACCGCGGGCAACAATCCGCAGCCCCATCTGCCGCGCTTCAGGGAAGCGGGCGTGAAAGTGATCCACAAATGCACCAGCGTGCGCCATGCGGTGAAGGCGCAATCGATCGGCGTCGATTGCGTTTCGATCGACGGCTTCGAATGCGCAGGCCATCCCGGCGAGGATGACGTGTGCGGCATGGTGCTGTTTCCGGCGACCGCCGACAAATTGACCATTCCGATCATCGCGAGCGGCGGCATTGCGGACGCACGCGGGCTCGTGGCGGCGCTGGCGCTCGGCTGCGACGGCGTCAACATGGGCACGCGATTCATGGCGACAAAGGAAGCGCCCATTCACCAGCACGTGAAAGAGCAGATCGTGGCCAATGACGAGCGCGGCACCAATCTGATCTTCCGCACGCTGCACAATACCGCGCGCGTGGCCAAGAACGCGATCAGCGACGAAGTGGTGGAGATCGAGAAACGCGGCAACGCGACCTTCGCCGATGTGAAGGACCTGGTGGCCGGCGTGCGCGGTGCGAATGTTCTCGACAAGGGCGAGATGGATGCGGGCATCTGGTCGGCGGGTCAGAGCCAAGGCCTGATCCACGATATTCCGTCCTGCGCCGAACTCGTGTCGCGCATCGTCAAAGAGGCCGAAGCGATTATCCGCAACAGGCTGGATAAGGTTTTGGCGTAATTTTCCTCCCCCGTTTACGGGGGAGGTGCTGAGCGAGCACTTGCGAGCGGCGCATAGCGACAGCGTATGCGCGAGGGGGCGCGCGCATTCGCCCCCCTCCCCGCCTGCGGCGGTACTCCCCCCGTAAACGGGGGGAGAAACGTTCGCTACTCGCCCCTCAACAAATTCAGCGGCCCCCGCCCCTTTCCCAATCCCGGCGCGGTTTCGATGGCGTGTTGCAGGAATTCGCGCGCCTTGCTCACCGCCAGCGGGAGCGGTTCGCTTTTGGCAAGACCGCAGGCGATGGCGGTGGAGAGCGTGCATCCGGTGCCATGGGTGTGGCGCGTCTTGAGGCGCGGGAACGCGAAGACATCGATGCCTCGTTCCCACACCAATACGTCGTCGATGGTTTCCTTCGTGGAATGGCCGCCTTTGACGAGCACCGCTTTCGCGCCCATGCCGATGAGCTTGCGCGCGGCTTTTTCGCTGTTCGCGATGCCGGTGAGCGCCTTCGCTTCCGGCAGGTTCGGCGTGACAAGTGCCGCCAGCGGCAAAAGATATTTCTTCAAAGCGCCAATCGCGTTGGCGGGCAGCAATGTTTTTCCGCTGGTCGAAACCATCACGGGATCGAGCACGATGGGAATTTTGCGCGCATGTTTTTCGAGGGCCGCCGCCACCGCTTTCACGATTGCGGCCGAACCCAGCATGCCGATCTTGATGGCGTCCGCGCCGATATCGCTGAGGCAAAGCGAAATCTGTTCGCGCACCGCATCGGCGGGGATTAAATGAATCTTCGAAACGGTTTTCGTGTTCTGCGCGGTGACGGAAGTGACCGCCGTCATGGCATAGACGCCGAACGCGGATGCCGTCTTGATGTCGGCCTGGATTCCGGCGCCGCCGCCCGAATCGGATCCGGCGATGACGAGGAGCCGCTTAACCGGCGGCATCGCGGATCACGCCCGCGATTTCGCGCACGACCGCGCGCACCATCTTTTCGTCCTCGCCCTCGGCCATGATGCGGATGACCGGCTCGGTGCCCGATTTGCGCACGATCACGCGGCCGCAGCCGTTGAGGCGGGCTTCGGAGGTCTTGATCTGCGATTGCACGCGCGCGTCCTGAAGCGGCGAACCGTTGCGGTAGCGCACATTTTCCAAGACCTGCGGCAGCGGATCGAAGAGATGGGCCGCCTCGCTCGCCGGCTTTTTCTCTTCGGCCAGCACCGCCAGAACCTGAAGGGCGGCAATCAGCCCGTCGCCGGTGGTGGAGAAGTCGCTCAGCACGATATGGCCGGACTGTTCGCCGCCCACATTGAAATCGCCCTTGCGCATTTCCTCGATCACATAACGGTCGCCGACGCGCGCGCGGGCGAGCTTCAGTTTCATGTTCCCAAGAAAGCGCTCGAGCCCGGCATTCGACATCACGGTGCCGACGACGCCGCCGCCCTTGAGTTCGCCTTTCGCCGACCAGGATTTCGCGATCAGCGCGAGGATCTGGTCGCCATCGATGATGCGCCCCGTTTCGTCGGCCATCACGACGCGGTCCGCATCGCCGTCGAGCGCGATGCCGAAATCAGCGCGCACTTCGCGCACCTTGGCGGCCATGGCGGCGGGGGCGGTCGAACCGCATTCGGAGTTGATGTTGAAGCCGTCGGGCGCGACACCCATCGCGAAAATCTCCGCACCCAGCTCCCAGAGCACCGCGGGCGCGACCTTGTAGGCCGCTCCGTTCGCGCAATCGATGACGACGCGCATGCCGTCGAGCCTGAGATGTTTGGGAAATGTGCGCTTGGCGAATTCGATGTAGCGCGCCTGGCTGTCGTCCACGCGCTTGGCGCGGCCGAGCCGGGATGGTTCGGCGAGGCCTTCCTCCAGACCGCTTTCCATCAGGGCTTCGATTTCCTGCTCGCATTCGTCGGAGAGCTTGTTGCCGTCCGGCCCGAAGAGCTTGATGCCGTTGTCCTGATAGGGATTGTGCGAGGCCGAGATCATGACGCCGAGATCGGCGCGCAAGGATCGCGTCAGCATGGCCACGGCCGGCGTTGGCAGCGGACCGAACTGGAAGACATCCATGCCGACCGCGGTGAAGCCCGCCACCAGCGCGGGCTCGACCATGTAGCCCGAAAGGCGCGTGTCCTTGCCGATCACGACGCGGTGGCGGTGATCGCCGCGGGTGAAGAAGCGCCCGGCCGCCATGCCGACCTTCATGGCGATTTCGGGTGTCATGGGAAAAGTGTTGGCGCGCCCGCGCACGCCGTCGGTACCGAAGAGCTTACGTGTCATGGCCTTGAGCTTGGATCCTGCCCCGCTATTCAACGGGCCAAATGCCTAACGTTGAATTATAGCAAAATGTTGCCGGTTTCCCGAAGGATTAAGGCGTTCTAGGCCCGGCCCGCAAGTCTGGCCAGGACCTGGGCGCCATCCTTGAGCGCGGCGGGATCGTGGGTGCGGATATGGTCCGCGCCCTGGGCGGCTGCGAAAAGCTCGGCGGAAAGCGAGGCCGGCCCGGATTCCGCGGCCGTCCGGCCGGTAATTTTCCGCAAGAAAGATTTACGCGAGACCGAAACCAGAACCGGCAGGGCGAAACGGGCCTTCAGCTCCGGAAGGCGGCGCAGGATCGTTAACGAATTTTCCGCGTCGGCCCCCAGGAAGAAGCCCATGCCGGGATCGAGGATGAGCCGTTCGCGGGCGATTCCGGCGGATGCGAGGGCGGCGATGCGGCGCTCGAAGAAGCGGCAGATGCGGTCGAAAATCTCGTTGTGGGGAATCTCCGCGCGCGTGGCGGGGCCGCGGCCCGCCAGCGAATGCATGACGACGAGCCCGGCGCGGGAGGCGGCGAGCGCGGGATAAAGCGAGGGATCGGGAAAGCCGCCCACGTCGTTCAGATAATCGATGCCTTGCTCCAGCGCCCAAAGCTGGACCTCGGGTGAGAAACTGTCGACGGAGATTTTGACGCCTTCTTTTTTCAGCGCGGGCAGAACGGAATTGAGCCGCGCGATCTCGATGTCGGCGGGAACCGGCCTGGCGTCGGGATGCGAGGACGCCCCGCCGATATCGAGCACGTCGGCATCCTTCGCAAGCTGCCGCGCGCGCGCCAGCGCCGCCTCGGGCGCCAGATATTTGCCGCCGTCGGAGAAGGAGTCTTCGGTGATGTTGAGGATGGCGAAGATTTTCATGCCGCTTGCCTTCGCTGCCATTGACGCGGCAGCGCCCGGCCCTGCTCGATCGCCAGAAACAGCGCATTTTCGTTTTCGTCGAGCGGACGATGTTCTTCCTTCGCAATCCGGCGCGCATCGGCCACGGCCGCAATCGCGCGGTCGCGCTCGCCCCGAATGGCATGGACAACGGCCTTTGCACGCAGGAACGAGAAATCCTTCTCGCACGCATCGTCGGGCGCCTTGCCGAGCAAATCATCCGCACGGCCGGCATCGCCATCGAGCAGCGCGACAAGAAAGGCATATTCGATCGTCAGGCTGGGCAAGGTGCCATCCTTGACCGCATCCGATTTTTCGAGGAGCCGCTTGGCCTTTTGCAGATCGCCGAAGGCAAGGTAGCGGTGGAGCAGCATGTGATCGCGAAACGCCCGCCAGTCGGATTCGACCTCGCCGCTTTCGATCTCCGCCACGACCCGGTCGTCCCACAGCGTCGCATCCTGGCCGTCAAGATGGAGCCCCTGAAGCAGCGAGGCGCGATTTTCTTCCGCGCTGATGCGCTTGCCTCTCATCAGAGCCAATAGCTGCGCGCCGTCGGAGTGCGATTTGCCGTTTCTCGAACTGTAGGGAACGAGACTTTGCGTACCGATCACCAGCGATACCAGCGCCAGATTGGCGACGACGCCTTTTAGCGCGTCGCCCGCGCCGTTGCGCGCCGCAACGAAAAGCGCGGCCGCGAGCAGCAGATTCGCGAGCGGGCCGCCGGCAAAGAAGATGGCGTTTCGCTTCGCCCAATTTTTCAGCGTCGGCGTCGTGCCGAAGACGTAGCCGCCGAAATCTCCGGAATCGGTAAGGAAAATATATTGGAATTTCCGGACGGGCGGCCGGTAACCTGCCGCGGCGACGACAATCATGTGAATGCGGTACCCCATCAGCGAACCGGCAACGGCATGGCCGAGTTCGTGCGCGGTCACGCACAACAGCATGAACCCGATATAAAAGGCGATACCGAGCAGCGGACTGTGGGGGACGTGGCCGAACGCGTCATCCGCGGCCCAGAACGCCGGGCGCACCAGAAGAATTGCCGTAACGAGCCAGATGAAATCGCGCCAGAGAATCGATGCGGCTTCCACGCCGTCTTTCAGGATTTTATGCATGCCCGCGCAAACCGGTTTTGCCCGGCGCGAACACTAGCACCGTTCCTGGAAAATCACCTCGGCTGCGGTTCCGGCGTGATGATGCCCGGGCGGCGGCCGGCGGCGGGAACGGACGGTCCGGCGCCGCGCTGCGGCTCGGGGTCCTCGTAAGGCGTGCGCACCGGCGGAATGCCCTTGAGCAGCGAGATGATCTCGTCGCCCGTCAGCGTTTCGTATTCGAGAAGGCCGCGGGCCACCGTGTGCAGATCCTCGATATGCGTGGTCAGGATGTCGTAGGCGCGCTGATAGGCCGAATCGATGATGCGGCGGATTTCGGAATCGATCTTCTGCGCGGTCGCTTCGGAAACGTTCTGCTGGCGCGACACGGAATGGCCGAGGAACACTTCTTCCTGGTTTTCCGCATACGCGATGGGGCCGAGCGCATCGGACATGCCGAAGCGCGTGACCATGGCGCGCGCCATGCGCGTCGCCATTTCGATATCGCTGAGCGCGCCGGTCGTGACCTTGTCGTGACCGAAGATGAGTTCCTCGGCGATGCGCCCGCCGAAGGCAACCGCCAGATCGGCCTGCATCTTCTCGCGCGTCACCGAAAGCTGATCGCGCTCCGGCAAACGCATGACCATGCCCAGCGCGCGGCCGCGCGGAATGATCGTCGCCTTGTGGATCGGATCGGAGCCCACGACGTTCAGCGCCACCAGCGCATGGCCGCCTTCGTGATAGGCGGTGAGTTTCTTTTCCTCTTCGCTCATCACCATGGAGCGGCGCTCGGCGCCCATCATCACTTTATCTTTGGCGTCTTCGAGCTCGGTCATGGTGACGACGCGTTTGCCGCGGCGCGCCGCGAGCAAGGCCGCTTCGTTGACGAGATTGGCGAGATCGGCGCCGGAGAAGCCGGGCGTGCCGCGCGCGATGACGCGCGGATCGACGTCGGGCGCCAGCGGAACCTTGCGCATGTGAACGCGCAGGATCTTCTCGCGGCCCGCGAGATCGGGATTGGGCACGACGACATGGCGGTCGAAACGGCCGGGGCGCAGAAGCGCGGGATCGAGCACGTCGGGACGGTTGGTCGCCGCGATCAGGATCACGCCTTCATTGGCTTCGAAGCCGTCCATCTCGACGAGCAATTGATTGAGCGTCTGCTCGCGTTCGTCATTGCCACCGCCCAGCCCTGCGCCGCGGTGACGGCCGACCGCATCGATTTCATCGATGAAGACGATGCAGGGTGCGTTCTTCTTGGCCTGCTCGAACATGTCGCGCACGCGGCTTGCGCCGACGCCCACGAACATTTCGACGAAATCGGAACCGGAGATCGTGAAGAACGGCACATTGGCTTCGCCCGCGATGGAGCGCGCGAGCAAGGTCTTGCCGGTACCCGGAGGACCAACCAGCAGCACGCCCTTGGGGATGCGCCCGCCGAGGCGCTGGAATTTCTGCGGGTCGCGGAGGAAATCCACGATCTCCTTCAATTCCTCTTTCGCTTCATCGACGCCGGCCACGTCCTCGAACGTCACGCGGCCGGTGCGCTCGGTCAAAAGCTTGGCGCGCGATTTGCCGAAGCCCATCGCCTTGCCGCCGCCCGACTGCATCTGGCGCAGGAAGAAAATCCACACGCCGATCAGAAGCAGCATCGGGAACCAGTTGATGAAGATGCCCATCAGCGTGGGCATGCCGCTGTCATCGGGCACGGCATTGAAATTCACATTGTGGTCGAGCAGCCGCGAAACGAGATTGGGATCGTCGGGCTTGTAGGTCGTGAATGCCTGGCCGTTGGAAAGCGTACCCTTGAGCTGGTTGCCCTGGATGGTGACCGTCTTGACCTCGCCCTGCACCACGTCCTGGTTGAACTGGGTGTAGGTGATGGCATTGGCACTGGTGTGGCTGCCCGTTCCCTGGAACATGTTGAACAGCGCCACCAGAAGAAGCGCGATGATGATCCAGAGGGCGAGGTTACGAAGATTGTTCACGAGCTTTCTTCCCGGGACCCCCAAGAGGTGGTCCTTCCACCAACCCTATATGGGGGCATTCATACTGCTTTGCCATCCATTAAACCGTTAAGACATACGCATACGCAATGAGGCAACGCAAATCCCGTTAATTGTGACCGAACAAATCCATAATCCTGAGTCAATCCCGGGATTTGCGGGGTTTTTCGGGGCCGATCCGCAATGTTTTGGGCCCGAAACAGGCGGCGCCGGCGGGCGCGGGCCCGATCCGGCAACCGTGAAGGGTCGCAGGTCCCCCATCGGGCAGTGAATCGAAAAGCCGCTCCAGCCGCTCGAACCGGGGCCTGTACGGCTTGCCGCCGATGCGCCCGAGCAGGCGGGCGAGCGCGCGAAGCCCGATTTCCCGTGGCGCGCAGGCAAGGGCTGCGCCGTCCAGCAACACCTCTCCATCCTCGAAGCGGCAGGAGCCCGCGATCAGCGCATCGGTCTCGGCCTCGAGTGCCGCGCGCGCACGGGAAAGATGGGCCGCGGCCGCGGCGATGCGCGCAGGCGAGAGCCCCAGCGCCTCGAGCTCGGGCCAGCTCGCGCGAATGCGCACCCGGGCAAAGCGCGGATCGCGGTTCATCGGGTCCTCGTGCCATGCCACACCCGACGTCTTGAGATAAACGCGCAAAGCGCCGCGCGTGAGCCCGAGAAGCGGACGCACGAGTTTCAGCGAAGCGAACTCAGGCACGGGAAAGGGCGAAACGGCCTGCATGGAGGAAAGCCCGTCGAGCCCGCTTCCGCGCGCAAGGCGCAGGAGAAACGTCTCCGCCTGATCTTCCAGCGTATGCGCCAGATAGAGCGCTTCGATTTCGTGCTCGCGGCACCACGCGCCCATCAAACGATAACGCGCCTCGCGCGCGGCCGCTTCAATGCCGGATTTGGGCTTGGCGCCTAGCCACGAAAGACAATGCGCTTCGAGGCCGTGTTCGCGCGCGACGCGCAAAACTCGCTTCGCTTCTTTTTCCGAGTCCGCTCTCAAGCCGTGATCGACCGTGAGCACGATCGGCAGGGCCTTGCGCTGCGCGCGCGCCCAGCCTGCCAGCATCAGCATCAGCGCGAGCGAGTCGCCTCCGCCCGAAACCGCGACCGCGCCCGGCCATGGCAGGCCCTCGAAACGGCGAGCCTCAGCGGCAGAGATCTTTGCGCGCGGCCTTGGCCTGGTCGATTTCGGTTTTGGCTTGCGGATATTTGCCCGGGAGCGCGGCAAGGGTGGTGCAGCCTTCTTTCTTCTGATCCATCGCAACCAGCGATTGACCGAGCTTCAACATGCTATCGGGGCCGCGCGGGGATGTGGGATATTTTTTGATCACGATGGCGAATGAGCGCGCGGCATCGGGATAATTCTTCTGCACATAGGCTATGTCGCCCACCCAATAGACGGCCTGCGAGGCGAGATCGTCGTCGGGATAGGTATCGGCGAAGTTCTGGAAGGCGGCCGCGGCCTCGTTGTATTGGGCGCGCGCGAGCAGGTTCATGGCCGCGTCGAACTGTTTTCGCGTGTCGGCGGGCGCAGGCTGGTTGCTCGCGACGGCGGCCGCGGGCGCCGCGTTGGCCGGCAGCGTGCCCAGGATGCCGGGCGGCGGCGAAAGATGGATGGGCGCATTGTCGGACGCGCCCTGAGGCTGCGGTGCCGGTGCTATTGTGCCAGTACTCTGCCCCGCGCAGGGAAGCCCGTTGTCGCCGCCGCTCGCGTTCGCGCCGAGCTGCTGGGCGGCCATGGTGCAGATCTTGTAGTCGAAATCCTTCTGCATCTGGGCGATGTGCTGGTTGACGACATCCATCCGGTGGCTGAGGTCTTCCATTTCGCCCGTCAGCCGCTGCAGCGAATTCTCCATATCCTCGACGCGCTGGTTGAGCTGCGAAAGCTGGCTGTCCTGATTGCTCTCGTGCTGCTGGCGGGCGGCCTTTTCCTCGTCGCTCTCGCCGAAGAGCTGGGCGAGCTGGACGCCTTTGGCTTCGGCCACCTTCTCTTCCAGCACGCGCAATTTCGCCTGATCGGCATCGAGGCGCTTTGCCAGCGCCGCGGGCGTATCGGCGGCGAAGGCCGGACTTGCGCCGAGCCCGATCGCCAGGATCGCAGCACTCCATTTGCGCATCCGCGCGTTTGCACAATCGCTCATCGTCATCACCGTCTCTGGCGGGCATTCAGGCCGAACTTCTAGCCCAAAATGAGGCTTAAACCATTGCCAAAAAGAAAGGGGCGCTCTTTCGAAGAACGCCCCTTCCTTCAACCGATGCCGGGAAGGCTCAGGAACTGGCCCCGGCCGTGATGGTCGTCACGCCGCGGCGGTTCTGCGCCCAGCAATCCTCGTTCGACTCCGTGCAGATCGGACGCTCTTTGCCGTAGGAGATCGTGTCGACGCGGGCCGACGAGACGCCGAGGCTCACCAGATAATCCTTCACCGCATTGGCTCTGCGCGCGCCCAGCGCGAGGTTGTATTCGCGCGTGCCGCGCTCGTCGCAATGACCTTCGATGGTCACGCGCACGGAAGGATATTGCTGCAGCCAGGCCGCCTGCTTCTGCAGGATCGCGCGGTCGGAATCGTGCAGATCGTATTTGTTGTAGTCGAAATGCACCGTGTCGCCGACATTGACGCGCAGATCTTCCGCGCTTCCGGGCACGATCGATGGCGCCTGCTGGACTTCCGTCGAGGCCGCAGGCGGCGGCGCGGTCGCGGCCGCTTCCGGCTTGGTCGTGCAGCCGGCAAGAACGAAGACGGCCCCGATGGCCGCCAGTTTGAGACCCGTCGAATAATTGATCATGGAAGACGCTCCATCTGGCACGGTCCCCGAGTGCGCAAGGACCGCGCAGGAACCACCGCGCGCACCGCTTCGATAACGTGTGATGGGCCGGAAAGACCCGTACAAATTTGTGCCAATTGTAGAAAGCTCTCCTTACTGGATCAAGGGCGACCACGCCGGATCGGAGGCATCGCCGGGCGTCAGCACGCGTCTTTCGTTGCGACCTGTGACATCTACGGACCATATCTGGCTGCCGCGGCCGCCGCGCAACGTTCTGGTAAACATCAAAACGCGGCCGTTGGGCGCCCAGGTCGGGCCTTCGTCCTCCCAGCCGTCGGAGAGAAGGCGCTCGCCGCTACCATCGGTACGCATGACGCCAACGCGAAAGATTCCCTCGGCTTGTCTGGTAAACGCGATCAGGTCGCCGCGCGGGCTCCAGACGGGCGTGCCCGACCTGCCCTCGCCGAAGCTGATGCGGTGCGGGTTCGAGCCGTCGGCATTCATGATGTAGATCTGCTGGCTTCCGCCGCGGTCGGATTCGAAGGCGATCTGCCTGCCATCCGGCGAATAGCTTGGCGAAGTGTCGATGGCCGGATCATATGTCAGCCGCGTCACCGCGCGCGTTCGCAAATCCATCACGTAAATGTCGGAATTTCCGTTCGATTCCAGCGTCATGACGATCTTGTTGCCGTCCGGCGAAAAACGCGGACTGAACGTCATATTGGGAAAATCGCCCAGCATCTGCTGGCGGCCGGTTTCCAGGTCGAAGAGATAAACGCGCGGCTTGCTGCTGATATAGGACATGTAGGCGATCATCTGCGCGGTAGGGTTGAATCGCGGCGTCAGCACAAGATAGGAGCCGTCGGTCAGGAAGCTCGGATTGGCGCCGTCCTCGTCCATGATGGCCAGGCGCTTTCTGCGATGCAGCGCAGGCCCGGATTCGGAAATGAAAACGATGCGCGTGTCGAAATAGCCTTTCTCGCCCGTGATGCGCTGATAGATGGCATCGGAAATGAGATGCGCGATGCGCCGCCAGTTTTCGGGCGCGGTGTAATATTGCAGGCCCAGCATCTGGCTTTCGCCGAACACGTCCCACAGGCGGAAATCGACGCGCAGCCGGCCGTCGGGCTGCATGGCCGCCTGGCCGGTGACGAGGCCTTGCGCATCGATGACGCGCCAATCGGCATATTGCGGCGGCGTGTTGATGTCCTTGATGTGCTCGATGAAGGATTTGGGATCGAGCGGCTTGAACAATCCGGAACGGTCGAGATCGGCGCGCACCACGCTTGCGATATTGGCGGCCGCGGTCTGATCGCCGGGCGCGGGCGCCACGAAATCGGGAATGGCGATGGGCATGGGCTGGACATTGCCCACATTGACGTCGACGTGGAGCTGGGCCGAGGCCGGCGCCCCGGCAAACAGAACCGCCCCCAGCACAACGATTGCGAGCCGGAAATTCTTCATGCGCCAGTCTCCCGAATTGTCGTCTTTGCGAACTATTGGCCCATCATCTCGCGCGGATCGAAGTGGAACGGATCGATCTCGCGCCATTGGCTGTAACGGTCCACCGGCAGTTTGTAAGGCGCGCATTCGTAGATCGCGCGCATTGCGGCGTCCTGGGCCGCGCGCCTGAACGTGCCGGGCGCGGCATAACTGCCAATCAATTGTGGCGCCTGTGCGACCGATCCGTCCGGATTGAGGAAAAGATCGAAATCGACGACGAGTTCCGCGGCGTTGGGCGCGCCGACGGGCGGGCTCCAGCAGCGCTCGATCTGGCTTCGAAGCGAATCCGCGAGATCGGCGGTCATGGCGCTCTGCGCGCCGAAACCTTTGATGTTGCGCGTGCCGGGCTTGGCGGAAGACGGCGCGCTTTTCGGCGCGCTCTTGTCGAGCAGCGCCATGATGGAATTGATGTCGAATTTGGTTTTCGCCTTGGGCTTGGGAGGCGCGGGCTTGAGCATGGGCACGATGTGCGGAACCGCCTTCTCCTTGACCAGCGGTTGCGAAGGCGCGGTTTGCGGCAGAGGCGCCGCCTCGGCTTCTTCCTCGGGCGGCGGGACTTCGGGCTGCTGATTGACGAGCGGCGGCGGCGTCACGTCCTGCACCTTCGGCGCTTCGATCTGCTCGGGCGCGATATTGGTCTTGTCGGCGACGGTCACGAGATCGACGGGAACGACGGGCGGCGTCTCGTCGATGATCTCGAGCCTGTGGGCGAAGGAAAAAAGCGTCGCCAGGATCACGACCGCATGCAAGCCCACCGCGCCGATGAGCCCGAGCGCGGAGAAGCGGTTGCCTGCGAGCGAGGCCGCCGAAATCCTAGTCCTTCTTATGTTCAGGCTTTGCGACATCGGTTACGAGCCCGATATGGGTGAAGCCGGCGGCGCTGATGCGCGCCATCACTTCCATGACGCGGCCGTAATCGACGGACCTGTCGCCGCGCACGAAGATGCGCTGGTCATAGCCGTTGGCGGCGATGGCTTCGAGCTTGGGAACGAGCGCGTCTTCGCCGATCGGTGTGTTCTGCAGGAAGATGCGCCCGTCCTTCGCCACCGTCACGGAAAGCGGCTCGCGGTCCTGGCCGAGCGGCTGCGCCTTCGTCTTGGGCAGATCGACGGGAACGCCCACGGTCAGCAGCGGCGCCGTCACCATGAACACGATCAGCAGCACGAGCATCACGTCCACGAAGGGCGTGACGTTGATCTCCGCCATCGGGCGGATGCGCCCGCGCCTTCCGGGATCGCGCTTGACGGCGGCGGCCATCAGCGCACCGCTTTCTCGTCGAGCTGGCGCGAAAGGATCGCGGAGAATTCGTCGGCGAAGCCTTCGAGACGGCCCGTATAGCGGGAAATGTCATTGACGAATTTGTTGTAGAAGATGACGGCGGGAATGGCGGCGAGAAGCCCCATGGCTGTGGCGAACAGCGCTTCGGCGATGCCCGGCGCCACCACCGCAAGCGTGGTGTTGTGCTGGGCCGCGATCGCGGTGAACGAATTCATGATGCCCCACACCGTTCCGAACAGGCCGACGAAGGGCGCGGTCGCGCCGACGGTCGCGAGAAAGCCGAGCTGGCGCTCAACGCCGATGGTCTCGCGCAGGATCGTGACCGACATCGCCTTGTCGATGCGGTCCTTGATGCCGGCCAGCATGGATTCGCGCGGCGGGCCGCCTTCGAAGGCGCGGCGCCATTCGCGCAAGGCCGAGATGAACACCGCCACCATCGGATGATCGGCGTTCTTGCCGAATTGCGCATAGAGATCGTCCAGCGACTGGCCCGACCAGAAGATCTTCTCGAAGCGCGAGGCGCGGCGATGAAGCGCCGAGATCGCGAGCCATTTGTTCAGGATGATCACCCACGACCATAAGGACGCCAGAAGCAGGATGATCATCACCGTCTTGACCAGCGGATCGGCGCGCTCGAACAGCGACACGATGGAGATGCCGCTCACTTCGGGACTGAACGATCCGCCGGTCTGGGTGACGTCGACCGGCGTTGTGGGGGCCGCGGCCGGCGCGCCCAGTTCCTGCGTCTGGGCCGGTTCGCCGACCGGCGCGGATTTGGGCGCGGTCTGGGCGGTTGCGGGCATCGCGCCCAGAGATATCGCCAGCGCAACGCCCGCGAAAACACGACGGAATTTCATGAACGGACCACTCCCTGCGCGAACCGGCCGCGACTGCCCCTCGCTGGCCCTGGCCGGAAGAAGCGCATTCGAACGTGGCCGAATTTGGGCGTCTATTGTTAAGCCTCTGTTCGCAATAGCAAAGGGGAGAGTTTGTCGCGCATCGCTTGCGGAATGCGGCGCGGCCGCCTCGTAAGCGTGATGATGCACGCCTCCACCTGACCATGCACGAGAAGCGTATTGCCACAGTAAATCTTTTGGTCGGCATTCATGCGGGCGCCGGTCAGCGCCGATGCAACCGTGTGGACTTCGATCAGATCGTCCACCCGCGCGGGGCGGAAATATTCGAGGCTCGCTTTGCGCAAGGTCCAGGCGGTGGGTTCTTCGTCTTCGAGCATGGCGAGACGCTCGATGCCGGCGCAGCGGAAGAATTCCGAGCGCCCGCGCTCCATGAAACGCAGGTAATTGGCGTGATAGACGACGCCCGAAAGATCGGTGTCTTCGTAATAGATCCGCAAGGGCAGGATATGCGTCTTGCCTTCGAAGCGCCCGAATCCTTCGTTCGACCCCTCGCTCATGCTGTTGCGGTTCGCGCGTCGCGGATGGCGGCGTAGGCGAGGACGGTGCCGACGGTCCACAAAAGCCACGCGCCGCCTTGCCAGAGATCGGAACGGTCGCCGGTGTAAAGCTGCGAGGCCCAGACAAAGGCGATGCCGTCGAGCATCAATCCAACAAGGGAAATGATCACAGCCGTGTTCATCACGCGTTTCGGATCGCCCTTCACCATGCGATGAGCGCCTTCGATCCCGAGCGCGCCGAAGGGAACGGTGATGGCGAAGAGCGCGAGCGTGATCGGTCCCCCGGCGAGCCAGCCGAGCGGAAGCGTGAAACGGATGAGCATGGCGGCGAGGAACCATGTGACGGCGCCCATGACGACGAGAACGAGTTGACGGTGCTGCATCATTCTTCCTCCTCGAACAATTGCGGTTGGACCGCGCTTTGCGGCGGCGCGGGCATGCCCAGATGACCGAACGCCGCGCCCGTGAGGATACGCCCGCGCGGCGTGCGTTGCACGAAGCCTTGCTGCAGAAGGAACGGCTCCACGATCTCCTCGATGGCGTCGCGCGCCTCGCCGAGGGCCGCCGCGATGGTCTCGATCCCCACCGGCCCGCCGCCAAAGGCTTCCGCGATCAGCGCGAGATAGCGTTTGTCGAAGGCATCGAGGCCGCGATGATCGACTTCGAGGCGGGTCAGCGCGGCATCGGCGATCTTCGCATCGACGCGCGAATGATTTGCGACGGAGGCGAAATCGCGCACGCGTTTCAGCAATCTTCCCGCGATACGCGGCGTGCCGCGGGCGCGGCCTGCGATCTCGCGCGCGCCTTCATTGGTGAGATCGAAACCCAGCACGCGCGCGCCGCGCTCCACGATCGAAAGCAATTCGTCCGCCGAATAGAAATTCAGCCGAACCGGAATGCCGAAACGGTCGCGCAGCGGCGTGGTGATGAGGCCCGAGCGCGTGGTGGCACCGATCAGCGTGAAGGGCGCAAGCGTGATCTTCACCGAGCGCGCGGCGGGCCCCTCGCCGATCACGAGATCGAGCTCGAAATCCTCCATCGCCGGATAAAGAATTTCCTCGACCGCCGGATTGAGGCGATGGATTTCGTCGATGAACAACACGTCGCGCGGCTCGAGATTGGTGAGGATGGCGGCGAGATCGCCCGCCCGCGCCAGCACCGGCCCCGACGTCGAGCGGAAATTCACGCCCAATTCGCGCGCCACGATCTGCGCCAGCGTCGTCTTGCCCAAGCCGGGCGGACCCGAAAACAGCACATGATCCAGCGCCTCTGCCCGCGCACACGCCGCTTTGATGAACACGGAAAGATTTTCGCGCGCCTGTTGCTGACCCACGAATTCGCCGAGCCGCTTGGGGCGCAAAGATGCTTCCAGCGAATCTTCTTCGGCGCGCTCGGGGGCCACAAGGCGATCCGACTCCGCTTTTGCTTGCGCCACGGACATCAGCCCTCCCACGGGTCCACAATGTCGAGTCCGCCGAAAGGAAAATGCTTCACATTCCTTGTGACGAAGGTAAAGCCATATGCCAGGGCAGTGGCCGCAATCTGGCCGTCGGCAACCGGAACCAACGGCTTCGTGGCACGAAGATACCCCCATTGTTTTGCGACGGCATCGTCCAGCACCACGATTCTGTCGGCAAAGCGTTTCTCCACCTCTCCGACCCATGCGCCAAGTTCGCGCTGGCGCACGCCGCTCGAAAGCCGGGCCACGCCATAGTGCAGTTCGCCCAAAGTCACGGCGCTGATGAAGAGCTCCGCCGGATTCTGGAACTTCATCCAGCCGACAACGCGCGGATCGGGCCGCGCCTTGACGCCTTCCGAAATGACGCATGTATCGAGCAGCAACATCAGAACACTTTTCTCGGCTTTTCACGCTTGCGGGGCGGCAGCTTGAATTCCGCAACCGTGGGCGCGGACAGCCACCAATCGACCAATGTTTTCGGTTTCTTCTTCTTAGCGGCACGTTCCTCAATCAGCCGCACCTCGAATTTCGGTTCGCCGCGATAGGAGATTTGTTGCGGTTCGCCTTCGGCGGCGCGCAGCAGTTCGGAGAAGCGCGCCTTGGCATCTTGCACGGGCCATACCTTGTCCATGACGAACTCCTGACTAGTCTGACTAGTCAGATCGTATCCTAGCGGCCCACGCCCCGCAAGCTTTCGCGGATCAGCGCGTCGAGCGGCACGGCTCCCAGATCGCGCGCGGCACGCGCCACCATTTCGGCGGCCTGACCCTGAGAATAGCCGAGCTTGACGAGTGCCGCGACCGCATCGGATTCCGGCCCGCGCGGCGCTGTGGAGGCTGCTTCTTCGGCGTGGCCGCGCAGCATCATCGACGGCGCCTTGTCCTTCAATTCGCTGACGATGCGGGCCGCGAGCTTGGGGCCCACGCCTTGCGCGCGGCAGACCGCGATCCTGTCGCCCAGCGCAATGGCGCGTTCGAGTTCGCGCGGAGACAGCGCGGAAAGCACATGCAGCGCCACGCGCGCGCCGACATTCTGCACCGTCTGCAACAGGCGGAACCATTCGCGCTCCTCGGCGCTGGAAAATCCGTAGAGCTTGATGGTTTCGTCGGTGATCGCGGTTTCGACGATCAGCGAGACATGCGCGCCCGGCTGCAGCTTCGACAAAGTGGATGCCGGGCAGTGCACCAGATAGCCGACGCCGTTCACGTCGAGGATCGCGTGATCCTCGGCAATCGAATCCACAAGGCCGCTCAGTTTGCCGATCATGCCAGCGCCGTTTTTTTAATGGCCGCTCTGGCGGACGGCGAACCGGTGCCCACTTCGCCTGCCAACGCTTCCATGATCTTCGCGCGCGTCGAGGCGTAATGCGCATGCGCGATGGCTGCGGCCAGAGCATCCGCCGCATCGGCCTGTTCGACGCGCGCGGTGGGAAGCAGGCGCTTCACCATCGCCTGCACCTGCGCCTTGTCCGCGTGGCCCGCGCCGACGACGCATTTCTTGATGTGATTGGGCGCGTATTCGGCGATCTCGAGGCCCGCTTGCGCCGCGGCCAGCAATGCAATCGCACGCGCATGGCCGAGCTTGAGCGCGGCCGAGGGATCCTTGTGCACGAAGGCCTGCTCGACCGCGATGGCGCCGGGCTTCCACTCGGCGATCACCTCGCGCAGCGCTTCATGCAGCGCCAGCAGCCGCGCGCCCAGATCGCTCTTCGCGTCGCTCGCGAGTACGCCATGCGCGACATGGCCGAGTTTCGAGCCGGAAACATCGATCACGCCCCAGCCCATGCGGGCCAGGCCGGGATCGAGGCCGAGAATGCGAATACCCATTGCCGCTTCCGAACGAATCGAAAACAGAGTGTCGGATATGCGGCGGCATCTAAGCAACCACCCTTGTCATCCCGGCCGAGCGACGCGAGAGCCGGGACCCACCGAGACACCAGCCAAGTGGGTCCGGATAACCGCTGACGCGGCTTCCGGGATGACAACGCGTGTTTAAGCCGAAAGCTTCGCCAACAGCGCGTCGGAAAGCTCGTAATTGCCATAGACGTTCTGCACGTCGTCATGGTCGTCCAGCACGTCGAGCAGCTTCACCAGGCTTTCGCCGGCTTCATCGGAGACGGGGTTCGTGCTCTGCGGCCGCCAGACGATGGAGGCCGATTGGGGTGCGCCGAGTCTCGCTTCCAGCGCGTCGCGAACCTGGCCGAAATCCTCGATGCGGCAGATGAATTCATGGCCTTCGGCGGTCGAGACGCATTCGTCGGCGCCCGCCTCGATGGCGGCTTCGAGCATGGAATCGTCGGTGCCCTTGTCCTTCGGATAGACGATGCTTCCCACGCGGCTGAACATGAACGCCACCGAATTGGGTTCGCCGAGGCTGCCGCCATATTTGGAGAAAGCTGCGCGGATATCGGCGGAGGTGCGGTTGCGGTTGTCGGTCTGCGCCTCGACGATCAGCGCAACCCCGCCCGGCCCATAGCCCTCATAGCGCACTTCCTCGATATTCTCCGCCTCGCCCCCCTGACCCTTCTTGATGGCGCGCTCGATATTGTCCTTGGGCATGTTCTCTTCGCGCGCCGCAAGGATCGCCGAGCGCAGACGGGGGTTGTGGTTGGGGTCGGGCAGGCCGAGCTTGGAGGCAATCGTGATTTCGCGGGCGAGCTTGGAAAAGAGCTTGGAGCGCTCCTTATCCTGCCGCCCCTTGCGGAACATGATGTTCTTGAACTGGGAATGACCGGCCATGGCTCACCTTCGGGAAGCGTCAGATAGCCGCCCGAATTGGGCCGTTCAAGCCCCTACAATTCGGGGATCGCCCCCTTAAGCCGGCCGCCCACGCGCACAGGTTCGATGCGCGCGGCCAAGCCCTTCGCGTTCGTCTCCACGAACACGCCGCAAAGCGTGGCGGGGCCGAGCGCGGGCGTGAAACGCCCTTGCGAGATTTTCGTGGTGAAGCGGGTCAGCGGCTCGGTCTTCTCCATGCCGATGACGGAGTCGTAATCGGCGCATGCGCCGGCGTCGGTCTGATAGGCCGTGCCGCCGGGAAGGATTTGCGCATCCGCCGTCGGCACATGGCTGTGCGAGCCGACGACCATGCTGGCGCGGCCGTCGCAGAAATGACCCATCGCCATTTTTTCGCTCGTCGCTTCGGCATGGATGTCGACGATGACGGCATCCGCGCCTTCGCCCAGCGGACACGCGGCAAGCTCGCGCTCGACGGCGGCGAAGGGATCGTCCTGCGGCTCCATGAACACGCGCCCGAGCGGATTGACGACGAGAACATGCGCGCCATTCTTCGCCTGAAAAAGTCCGGCGCCGCGGCCGGGCGTTCCGGCCGGAAGATTGCAGGGGCGCAGGACGCGGTCTTCATCCTTGATGAAGGACAGGATCTCTTTCTGATCGAGCCAGTGATTGCCCGTCGTGATGCAATCGACGCCGAGCGCGAACATCTCGTTCGCCACGCTGCGCGTGACGCCGAAACCGCCCGCGAGATTCTCGCCGTTCACCACAATAAAATCGAGCCTGAGCAGATCTTTCAGCCGCGGCAATTCGGCCGCCACCACGTCGCGGCCCGCGCGGCCCACAATGTCGCCGATGAAGAGAAGACGCATTTATCCGAACTTTTTCAGACCCGTTTCGGTCAATACCATATCGAGGCGCTGATCGTTGACATCGTGGGGCACGCTGTCAACTTCCTGTCCCGCGAACGCGATGCCGATGGCACTGATTTCGCCATTCGCGCGAAGGCTCGCCAGCGTGCGGTCGTAATAGCCGCCGCCATAGCCGATGCGATAGCCCTGTGCATCGAACGCCAGCAGCGGCACAAGGAGCACGCGCGGAATTGCCAGCGGCAAATCGGCGGATGGCTCGGGAATACCGAAGGGGCCGGGCCTGAATTGTTGGCCGTCGCGCCAGAGATGAAACGAAAGTGCTTCGTCTTTCGCCGCGACGCGCGGGAATGCAATCGCATGGCCCTTCGCGGCGAGACGCTTCAAGAGCGCATTCGGATCGGCTTCGCCGGGCAAGGCGACGTAGGCGCCGGCGATACATTTGTCCGGCAATGACAACGCATCGGCACAGGACGCGATGCGCTGCGCGAAATCGGGCAATGCGGACGCAAGCGCCACGCGCTTGCTGCGCGCCGCCATTCGCAATGTTCGTTTATCGGAATCGCTGGTCATCAGATAAGCGGACGGGACCGCCACCGCCGTTGGAGATTGGATCCTCACGGGCCTGCAAGTGCAGGTGGGCGCCATATGTCCGAGGCCACGGCCCCGGTCAGGGACAGCTCCCGGTGAGTACCATTAAGGCCCCTGGGCATCGCATTCCTGACGCGCGAGGCAGTACCCGTCCGGGGGCAATATACGGGCGTAAGCCTGAAAAGTCACTTGCAGCGAATCTTTGTGCCTTCTAAGCCTAGGCTGGCGAAGGTGGCAAGTGACTCTGAATCCGTCAACACACGAGCTTCTGCGGCACCTCGCCGGCCGGCCCGGCCATGACGAGGTGAAAGCCGATTTCCGGCAATTGCTCATCGAAGAATTCGGCGCTGACCGGGACGCGCTGCACTTCGAGCGGCGGGTGCCGGAAGTCCACGGCCGACTGGATGCACTCATCGGCCGCACGATCTTCGAGGCCAAACGGAACCTAGACCGTGAATGGGACGACGTCGAGCGCCGGATGCCGGACTATCTGGCCGATCGCGAGCGCGAGGAAGGCGACCGATTCGTCGGCATCGCATCTGACGGACTCAAATGGGTAGTCTTCGAACTTACAAATGGAAAGCTAGCCCGGGTCAAGGAAACGACGCTCGATCCGGACCGCGGCGACCAGTTTCTGGCGTGGCTCGACGGCGCGCTGGCACTCAAGAGCTCCCTGCCTCCAGATCCGCTCACCGTCCGTGCAGAACTGGGCCAAGACACCGTCGCCTATCGTCGCGCGCGGGACATGCTGGCGTCGTTGTGGGACAAACTGAAGGATAATCCTGCTGTCGCACTGAAGCGTCAGTTGTGGGCGCAACTCCTGAAGCTGGTGTACGGACGGGAAGTCGAGACCGATCAACTCTTCTTCCAGCACACTTTTCTTGTCGTGGTGTCGAAGGCGATCGCGCTGGCGGTGCTGGGACTGCATGAGGACGATCCCAAGCGCGTGCTCTCGGGCGCGGCATTCGAGGCGGCCGGGGTGTTCGGCGCTGCGGAAAGCGATTTCTTCGATTGGATCGTTGCCGACCGCGACGGCGAAGAGCTAGTGCGCCGCATCTTGTCGCATGTGCGCCGTTTCCGGCTCGATCAGGTGGAAAGCGACGTTCTCAAAATCCTCTATGAGTCGCTGATCGACCGTGAAGAACGGCATGGACTGGGGGAATACTACACGCCCGACTGGCTTGCGGCGAAAATCGTGCGCCATGCCGTGGACCGGCCGATCGAACAGCGCGTGCTTGATCCGGCTTGCGGCTCCGGCACATTCCTGTTTCACGCAGTACGCAATGCGATCGCCGCGGCGGAGGACGTCGGCGTTCCTCTCGAACGCCGCGCCGCCGAGGTGACCGGGCTGGTTCAGGGCCTCGATATTCATCCGGTCGCAGTTATCATCGCGCGTGTCACGTATCTTCTTGCGCTTCAGCCCGTGTTGCTGAACCGCCGTGGTGCCATTTCGATCCCGGTTTATCTCGGTGACTCCATGCAGCTATCGGTCACGGCCGTTCTCGATGCGCAGGAGTTGCGTGTGAGAGTGCCGTCCGCACCCGGCGGAAATGGCGAAACCACGCTCGATTTCCCGGAGGTGTTCTGCCGCGATTCGATGCTGTTCGACAAAGCCATCGAGGTTATACGCAATGCTTCGGAAGCCGGGTGGACGCGCAAGCAGGTGGAGGCGCAGCTCGGGCAGGTGATGCACGAGCATTTCGTGCGGACCGCGGGACTTCAGCGTCCACGCCAAATCGGTCCGCTGGAGGAAAAAGGCATTGCCGAACTCGGCGCCACCTATGTGACCTATGACAGGCTAAGGCGCGAGGGGCGCAATTCGATCTGGTCCTATGTGGCTCGCAACCTGTCGCGCCCGCTTGCCTACACGCATGCCGGCTCGCCATGGGCTAACGTCGTGGTCGGAAATCCGCCATGGGTAGCCTATCGGCACATGAGCGCGGATTTGCAAAAACGCTTTCGTGAAATCTCGCGTGGCGAAGGCGTCCATGTCGGCGGTAAGTTTGGCACCCAGAGCGATTTATCGGCGCTCTTCGCCGTGCGCTGCGCCGGATTCTATCTGCGGGCAGGCGGGCGCATAGCTTTCGTGCTGCCGTTTGCGGCGCTGACACGCGGACAATTCGAGAAGCTGCGCGGTGGTTCATTCTTTTCTGCAAAAATCGCCTGGGATGAAGTGTGGACGATGGATGACAGTGTGCAGCCGCTGTTCCCCGTTCCGTCCTGCGTCGTCTTCGGGCGGCGTCAGGCGCGAGCGAAAGCGATGCCGGACCATGTGCGCGCCTATTCCGGCCAGCTTCCGTTCCGGGATGCGCCCGAGGAGATCGCGGACAAACACCTCACCGCGACCGAGAGCGCGCCCAAGCCGCAGGAAGGCGTGTTCACCGGCGGATCAGTCTACCGGGAAGCATTCAAGAACGGGGCGACACTGTTTCCAAGAATGCTCTGCCTCGTTGAGCGCAAGAAGACTGGACGTCTAGGATTCGATCCGGCGGCGCCGATTGTCGTGAGCCGACGCTCCGCGCAGGAAAAGAATCCATGGAAATCATTGCCGAACATCGAACATCGGGTTGAGTCGGAATTTCTCCACCCCGTCCTCCTAGGGGAAAGCATCTTGCCCTACCGTGTCTTTCGGCCGTTTGAAGGGGTAGTTCCCGTTACCGTAGAAGGCGAGGTACTGGACGCCAAAGGTGCGGCAAATCGAGGCTATGGCGGTCTAAATGGCTGGATGTCTCGAGCTGAAGCTGCTTGGAACAAACATCGGACATTGGACGTGAATTTCGCAGGGCAACTGGACTACTATGGAAAGTTAAGTGCACAACTTCCACTTTCCAGGCTGCGAGTGATCTATGCGGCCTCGGGAGCCATTCCCACCGCGTGTGTCTTGCGCAATTCTAGTGCCATTGTCGAGCATGCTCTCTACTACTGCACCGTCCAAACTGAGAATGAAGCAAAGTATCTTTCGGCTATCTTGAATAGCGAGACAGCACGTTCACGCGTGGCCGCGCTTCAGGCGCGCGGTCAATGGGGGGCGCGCCACTTCGACAAGGTGATGTTCAACCTGCCCATCCCGCGCTTCGACGAAAAGAACAAGCTGCATCGCGATCTGGCCGAAGCCGCGAGCGAGGCCGAGCACATCGCCGCAAAGGTTGCGCTGCCGGAGAATGTCAAATTCCAGCGCGCCCGCAAGCTCATCCGCGGCGCCCTTGCCGATGCGAAAGTCTCGTCGAAGATCGATGCGCTTGTTGTGCGCCTTCTGGACGGGAAGAAAGGCAAAGCGTAAAGCCTGTCAGGCCTGCGCGAGGCGCGCCGCAATGTCCTCGATGCGCCTGGCGGCGGCTTCCAGCGTTTCGCAGGCGATTTCCTCGGCGCGGCCGAGCTGGCCCGCGATTTCGCTGTGGGCGCCGGCGAGATCGCCGAGCTCCTTGGCGCGCGCATCGAGCCGCGCAACGGCGTCGAAATAATCGTCGGTGACGAGCAGCGCCGCCATCAGCACGAGGCGCAGATCGCCCACCTGCCCCACCTGCTCGAGAAGCTCGCGCACCTTGGAATCGAGATGGCCGGCAAGCTCGCGCAGATGATCTTCCTCGCCTTCGTCGCAGGCGATGGTGTAGGCGCGGTTGTTCACCATGATATTGACGAGAGGCATGGCGCGTCTCCTAGCGGCCGAGGGCGGTGCGGATTTCGGCGATTGCCGAGTCGAGGCGGTCTTCGACTTCCTCGGTCATGCCGGCGAGCGAACGGGTTTCGTCTTCGAGTTCGGCCACGCGCGCCAGCAGATTGTCGCGCTCGGCGATCAACTCGGCGTTGCGCTCGGTCAAGACCCGCGCTTCGCTGAGGGGCGCCGCCGCCTGTTCGAGCGCATCGAGCGCCGCCATGAGTTTCGCCGTCACCTCGTCCAGTCTTCCCATGGGCTCCTCCGCCGTCACGGGCAAGACCTTAGGCCCGCACGCGAATCTGGGTCAACGCGGCGCATGGCCGATACGCACAATCGGCGGCGCCGGCGCCCCTTGACGGACGCGCGTTCCGCTGGCTTAAGGCCAGCATTCCGCCGGAGGGCCGGATTCCCACATGACAGCTCTTTCACCCGCCGAAAACCGGCGCCTTGCCAATGCGATCCGCGCGCTTTCCATGGACGCGGTGGAGGCGGCCGGATGCGGCCATCCCGGCATGCCCATGGGCATGGCCGATGTGGCGACGGTGCTTTTCTCCCAATTCCTGAAATTCGATCCGGCCGATCCGGCCTGGCCCGACCGCGACCGCTTCGTGCTGTCGGCCGGCCATGGCTCGATGCTGCTTTATTCGCTGCTTTATCTGACGGGTTACCAGAGCCTGACGCTGGACGACATCAAGCGCTTCCGCCAGCTGGGTTCGCCTTGCGCGGGCCATCCGGAATATTGGCATCCGGCGGGTGTGGAAACGACGACCGGGCCGCTCGGCCAGGGCATCGCGACGGCCGTCGGCATGGCGCTGGCCGAGCGCATGCTGAATGCGCGCTATGGCGATCACCTCGTCGATCACAAGACCTATGTCATCGCCAGCGACGGCGATCTGATGGAAGGCATCAGCCACGAGGCCATCGGACTTGCCGGGCATTTGCGGCTGAACCGGCTGATCGTTCTCTTCGACGACAACCACATCTCCATCGACGGGCCGACTTCGCTGTCGGAATCCGGCGATACGAGAAAACGTTTCGAGGCGGCTGGCTGGAAGGTTCTGGCCTGCGACGGACAGGATGCCGCCGATGTGTCGCGCGCATTGCACGCCGCTCAGGATTCGGATGCGCCCGTGCTGATCGCCTGCCGCACGACCATCGGCTTCGGCGCACCGACGCGCGCAGGAACCGCGAAGGCGCATGGCGAAGCGCTCGGCGCCGAGGAAGTCGCGGGCGCGCGGCATGCGCTGGAATGGCCTTATGAGCCGTTCGTGATCCCGAACGATATTCTTTCGGCCTGGCGCGAGATCGGCGCGCGCGGCAAGCCGGCGCGTGACGCGTGGCTGGCACGGCATAAAGCGGATACTCGCGCAGCCGAATTCGATGCGGCGATCGCGGGCGAGATTCCGGCTTCGCTCAAATCCGCATTGAACGAACACAAGAAGAAGCTCGCCGCGGAGAAACCTTCGCTCGCCACGCGCAAGGCGTCGGAACTGGCGCTCGAGGTCGTCAATTCCATTCTGCCCACCACCATCGGCGGCTCGGCCGATCTCACCGGCTCCAACAACACGCGCACCAAGGGCATGGAATCGGTCGCGCCGGGAAAATTCGGCGGGCGCTTTGTTCACTATGGCGTCCGCGAACACGGCATGGCGGCCGCCATGAACGGCATGGCGTTGCATGGCGGTTTCATTCCCTATTCGGGAACGTTCCTCGTGTTCAGCGATTATTGCCGCCCGGCGATCAGGCTCGCCGCACTGATGGGCGTGCGCGCCATTCATGTGATGACGCATGATTCCATCGGGCTCGGCGAGGATGGGCCCACGCATCAGCCCGTCGAGCATCTGGCCGCGCTCCGCGCCATGCCGAATTTGCTCGTGTTCCGGCCCGCCGATGCGGTCGAGACGGCGGAATGCTGGGAACTCGCGCTCGCGCAGGCGAGGACGCCCAGCGTGCTCGCGCTCACGCGCCAATCGGTGCCTGCCTTGCGCATCACGCATACGAACGAGAACCTTTCGGCGAAGGGCGCCTATGAGCTTGCGGGCGCGGATGGCGCGAAGGTTACGTTTCTCGCCACCGGTTCCGAAGTCCAGATCGCGCTGAAAGCGCGCGAGCTTTTGACAAATGAGAATATTCCGGCGCGCGTCGTTTCGATGCCGTGCTGGGAATTGTTCGATGCGCAATCTGCGGCCTATCGTGAAGCGACATTGGGGCCCGGCACCGTTAAGGTTGCGATCGAAGCGGCCTGCGGCTTCGGCTGGGAGCGCTATACCGGGGCGAATGGCCGCTTCATCGGCATGCATTCCTTCGGCGCGAGCGCGCCTTACAAGGAATTGTACAAACATTTCGGCATCACCGCCGAGGCCGCAGCGGAAGCGGCCCGTCAGGCGTTATCGCAAGAGCATTGAGGAGAGAAAAATGTCCGTTCGCGTCGCGATCAATGGCTTCGGCCGCATCGGCAGGCTGATCCTGCGCGCCATCGTGGAGACGGGCCGCAAGGACATCACGGTGGTCGCCATCAACGATCTGGGGCCGGTCGAAACCAATGCCCATCTGCTCCGCTACGACAGCGTGCATGGCCGCTATCCCGGCGAGGTCAAGGTCGACGGCGACCACATGATCGTCGGCGGCAACAGGATCAAGGTGACGGCCGAGCGCGACCCGGCCCGCCTGCCGCACAAGGAACTGGGCGTCGACATCGCGCTCGAATGCACGGGCCATTTCACCTCCAAGGAAAAATCGCTGCCCCATCTCGCCGCCGGCGCCAAGCGCGTGCTGGTTTCCGCACCCGCCGACGGCGTGGACCTGACCGTCGTTTACGGTGTCAATCATCAGAAGTTGACGAAGGATCACATCGTCGTTTCGAATGCCTCCTGCACGACCAACTGCCTCGCGCCGGTGGCCAAGGTGCTGCACGAGGCGTTCGGCATCGAAAAGGGCTTCATGACGACGGTTCACGCCTATACCAACGACCAGCCGACGCTCGATCAGCTCCACAAGGATCTTTATCGCGGCCGCGCGGCGGCCGTTTCCATGATCCCGACTTCGACGGGTGCGGCGAAGGCCGTCGGCCTCGTGCTGCCGGAACTCAAAGGCAAGCTCGACGGCGTTTCGATCCGCGTGCCGGTGCCCAATGTCTCGGTGATCGACCTCAAGGCCGTGGTGAAGCGCGCGACCAGCGTGGAGGAAGTCAACAACACGATGAAGAAGGCGGCGGCGGGCGAACTCAAAGGCATTCTCGACATCGTGGACGCGCCGCTCGTCAGCCACGATTTCAACCACAATCCCTTCTCGTCGTCCTTCTGCCTCGACCAGACCAAGGTGATCGAGGGGAATTTCGTGCGCGTGATGAGCTGGTACGACAATGAATGGGGCTTCTCCAACCGCATGGCCGACGTGACCGCCGCGATGGGCAAGCTGATCTGACGCTCCATGGACGAATTCGCAACGCTCGACGACATCGACGTGAAGGGAAAGCGCGTGCTGGTGCGCGCCGATCTCAACGTGCCCATGAAGGACGGGCGCGTCACCGACATGCTGCGCATCGAGCGCCAGGCGCCGACCATCCGGGAGCTTTCGGAAAAGGGCGCGCGCGTGATCGTGCTGTCGCATTTCGAACGGCCGAAGGGCAAGGTCGTTCCTTCCATGTCGCTGAAGCCGGTGGCGCCCGCGCTTTCCTCGGCGCTCGGGCGGCCCGTCGCCTTCGCCGACGATTGCGTGGGCCCCGTCGCGGAGAAGGCGGTCGCGGCGCTGAAGGCCGGCGACGTGCTGCTCCTCGAAAACACGCGCTTCCACAAGGGCGAGGAGGACAACGATCCGGCTTTCTCAAAGGCGCTGGCGAAACTCGGCGATGTTTTCGTGAACGATGCCTTCTCCGCCGCCCATCGCGCGCATGCTTCGACGGAAGGCGTCGCGCATCTTCTGCCTTCGGTTGCGGGCCGCGCGATGGAGGCCGAGCTGTCCCATCTGCATCAGGCGCTCGACGATCCCAAGCGCCCGGTGATGGCGGTTGTCGGCGGGGCCAAGGTTTCGACCAAGATACCGCTGCTCGAACATCTGATCGCCAAAGTCGATACGCTGGTGATCGCGGGCGCGATGGCCAACACCTTTCTTGCCGCGGAAGATATTTTCGTCGGCCGCTCGCTCTACGAAGCCGACCAGCTCGCGACGGCGCGGCGCATCATCTCGCTCGCCAACGACACCGGCACCGTCATCATCCTGCCGGTGGATGTGGTGGTGGCGAGCGAGCTCAAGGCGAATGCGAAGCATCGCACCGTGCCCGCGCGCGAGGTGGGCGAAAACGAGATGATCCTCGACGTGGGGCCCAAGACCGTCGCCGAATTCGAAAAGCGGCTGCACGCCACCAATACGCTGGTGTGGAACGGGCCGCTCGGCGCCTTCGAAACCCCGCCCTTCGACCAGGGAACGGTGGCGGCGGCGAAGCTCGTGGCGGCGCGCACCAAGGCCGGAAAGCTTTTGTCGGTGGCCGGCGGCGGCGATACAGTATCGGCGCTGAACCACGCAGGCGTCGCGGGCGATTTCTCTTACGTCTCGACCGCGGGCGGCGCGTTTCTGGAATGGATGGAAGGCCAGGAGTTGCCGGGCGTGGCGGCGCTCCAGCGATCCCAGAGGAAAACAAAATGAATCTCGCGGAACTGAACAAAATCGCAAACGCGATGGTGGCGAAGGGCAAAGGCATTCTGGCGGCCGACGAATCCACCGGCACGATCAAGAAGCGCTTCGACAAGATCGGCGTGGAATCGACGGAAGCGAACCGCCGCGATTATCGCGAGCTCCTGTTCCGTACAAACGACGCGATGAAGAATTATATCTCCGGCGTGATCCTCTATGACGAAACCATCCGCCAGAAGGCGAAGGACGGAACGCCGCTGGTGAAACTGATCGAGCAGGCGGGCTCGGTTCCCGGCATCAAGGTCGATAATGGCGCGAAGTTGCTGGCGCTTTCCAAAGACGAAACCGTCACCGAAGGACTCGACGGTTTGCGCGAGCGGCTGATCGAATATCACAGGCTCGGCGCGCGTTTCGCCAAATGGCGCGCGACTTACGATCCGACCGAAGGCCGGCCTTCCTACAATTGCATCAATGCGAATGCGCAGGCGCTCGCGCGTTACGCCGCACTTTGTCAGGAAAACGGAATCGTTCCCATCGTCGAGCCCGAAGTGCTGATGGATGGCGACAACACGATCGAGACCTGCGAGGCCGTGACCGAGTGGGTGCTGAAGGAAACCTTCCAGCAGCTCTATTACGCGAACATCGCCATGGAAGGCATGATCCTGAAACCCAACATGGTGGTCGCGGGCAAGAAGGCCGCGCGGCAGGCAGGCGTCGATGAAGTGGCGGAAAAGACGGTGAAGCTGCTCAAGCGTTGCGTGCCTTCCGCCGTTCCGGGCATCGCGTTCCTGTCCGGCGGGCAATCGGATGAAGAAGCAACCGCGCATCTCAATGCGATGAATGCTGGTTATGATCTTCCCTGGGCGCTGACATTCTCTTACGGCCGCGCGCTGCAGGCCGCCCCGCAAAAGGCGTGGGGCGGCAAGGCGGACAACGTCGCCGCGGCGCAAGCCGCCTTCGCCCATCGCGCGCGGATGAACGGGCTCGCCGCCGCCGGCCAGTGGAAGCCCGATCTGGAGAAGAAGGCGGCGTGATGGTTCGGGGCTCGCACTGCGCGCTCGCACCTCACCATGACGATCTCCGTCATCCTGAGGTGCGAACGAAGTGAGCCCCGAAGGATGCCGTCTTTATCTCGTCACGCCGCCGAAATTCGAGCCGCGCGCCTTCGCGGATGATTTGAAACGCGCACTCGGCGGCGGCGATGTCGCGTCCCTGCAATTACGTTTGAAAGAGGCGAGCGACGACGAGATCAAACGCGCCGCGGAAATCCTGATGCCGATTACGCGCGCGCGCGATGTTGCATTCATCATCAACGACCGCCCCGATCTCGCGAAATCGTTGGGCGCCGATGGCGTGCATATCGGGCAGGACGACATGCCTTATGCCGAAGCCCGCGCGATCGTGGGACCCAATGCGATCATCGGCGTGACCTGCCACGATTCCAAACATCTCGCCATCGAAGCCGCGGAAGCGGGCGCGGATTATGTCGCCTTCGGCGCGTTCTATCCGACCGCCACCAAAGAGGCGAAGACGCGCGCCGAACCTGAACTCCTCAGCTGGTGGAGCGAGGTGATGGTGGTGCCATGCGTCGCCATCGGCGGGATCACGGCCGAGAATGCTTCGCCTTTGATCGAAGCGGGCGCCGATTTCATCGCGGTGTCGTCGGGCGTTTGGGATTATGAGCAAGGGCCGGAAGCGGCGGTCAGAGAATTCAATTCTCTCTTCAAACAATAATTGTCATCCCGGCCGACCCCGGACTTGATCCGGGGAAGAGCCGGGACCCATTGAGCCGCTGTCACGATGGGTCCGGGATAACGCGCTGACGCGCGTTTCCGGGATGACAAACCGGGTTTGGGTTGATAGAACCCGCCCGCTCTTTGAATTTGACCGATGAAAACCCCGCCCGAAGGAGGGCGTCCGCGCCATGTCTAAAATTGCAGGCAATGAAATCCGCCCCGGCACGATGATCGAGCATCAGGGCGGGCTCTGGATGGCGGTGAAAACCCAGGCCGTGAAGCCCGGCAAGGGCGGCGCCTATAACCAGGTCGAACTCAAGAACGTCATCACCGGCACCAAATTGAACGAGCGCTTCCGCGCCGACGAAAGCGTGGACGAAGTCTGGCTCGAAAAGCGCGATTACCAGTTCCTCTACCGCGCCGGCGACATGCTCACCTTCATGGACATGGAAAGCTACGACCAGATCGAACTTTCGTTCGAGTTCGTGGGCGACGAGCAGGCGCAATTCCTGCAGGACGGCATGAAGGTGCTGGTGCAGACCTATGAAGGCAAACCCATCGGCATCAAGCTGCCCGTGCAGGTGACGCTGGAAGTGGTCGAAGCCGATGCGGTGATGAAGGGCGGCACGGCGGCGCCTTCCTACAAAGGTGCGGTTCTCGAAAACGGCATGAAGATCCAGGTTCCTCCTTTCATCAATGCCGGCACCAAGATCGTCGTCTCGACCGAAGACGGCTCTTATGTCAGGCGCGCCGAATAATGCCTTATCTTTCGCCCGCCCTGAATGTGATGATCGCCGCCGCGCGCAAGGCGGGGCGCAAACTCATCCGCGATTTCGGCGAGATCGAGAATTTGCAAATTTCGCTGAAAGGACCGGCCGATTTCGTCACAATCGCCGATCAGCGCACGGAAAAAATTCTGATCGAGGAACTTTCGCGCGCGCGGCCCGGCTATAATTTCCTCGTCGAGGAATCGGGCGTCATCGAAGGGCCGGACAAGACCCACCGCTTCATCATCGATCCGCTCGACGGCACCACCAATTTCCTCCATGGCATTCCGCACTTCGCGATCTCCATCGGGCTGGAGCGCGAGGGCCAATTCGTGTCGGCGGTCGTGTTCAATCCCGTGACCGACGAGATGTATATGGCCGAGAAAGGCCATGGGGCTTACCTCAACGACAAGCGCTTGCGCGTGGCGGCGCGCAAGCAGATGAAGGAAGCGCTACTCGCCACCGGCATTCCCTTTCTGGGACGCGACGGCCATGAGCGGTTCCTCAAGGAACTCGCGCCCGTGATGAACACCTCATCGGGCGTGCGACGTTTCGGCTCAGCCGCCCTCGATCTCGCCTATGTGGCGGCGGGCCGCTTCGATGCCTTCTGGGAGCGCGGGCTGAAGGCCTGGGACGTGGCGGCCGGCATTCTTCTTGTTCGCGAGGCGGGCGGCATCGTGAGCGACCTTGATGGCGGTCAAACCATGCTCGAGACCGGCCATATTCTCGCCGCGAACGAGTCGCTCCATCCCCAAATCCTGAAACTTCTGAAAGGGGCCGCGTGACGCGGTTGAGGCGCCCGCCCCAGATGTCTATTGTGCGCCCCCGGATCGAAAACATCAGGCAAATGAAGGCTTCGCGCATTTTCCTGTCTGCGGCGTCCGTGCTCGTGCTGGCCTCTCCGGCGCTGGCGCAGCAGATGTATCCCGGCCAGGGCGTGGCGGTGAATCCCGCCGCCACCGGCTCGACGGGAACGGTGGTCTACCGTGGCGGCACCTATGTGCGGCTGCCGCCGCTTTTGCAGCCGGGCCAGCCTTACCCCGGACAGCCGGACCAGCCCATCGTTCTTCATATGCCGGAAGCGCATCGTGCGGTCGTGCGCCGGCAAACCGAGCCGCAGCAAGAAATCGCGACCGCGCCCGCGTCACCGCCGCCGCCGCCGCCTCCCAAGCCCGCGAGCCACGCCATTCCGCAAAGCCCGCCGCCGCTTGCCGACACCGGCGCCGAAACCACCACGGGCACCACCAGCGATTCCGCCACCACCATTCCCTTCAGCTTCGGCGGAGCGCCGCCCGCGCAGCAGAGCCGCACACCCGACAAGCATTCGGCCCTGCCGCCCACCCATGCGAGCGTGCCCACGCCCGAGCACACGGCATCGGTCGCGCCGCAGCCCGCCGCAACCGGACAATCCTCCATGACGCCGGGCGAAGAGGGCCCTGATCTTTCCAAGCGCAGCGAGATCATCTTCCCGCACAACGGCACCGATCCCACATCGCAATCGATGTCGGACATGAAGCAGCTCGCGGGCACCTTGAACTCCGCGCTGAACGCGGGCGCGCGCCGCGTGCAGCTCGACGCCTTCGGCGGCGCGCCGGGCGACAAATCCTCCGATGCGCGCCGCGTCAGCCTGAAACGCGCGCTCGTCATCCGCCAATTGCTGATCGACGACGGCGTGCCGGCAAGCCGCATCGACGTGCGCGCCATGGGCGGCATCGACGACAACGGCAATGCCGACCGCGTGGATGTTTATGTGCGCGCCGGGTGAGGCCTGGACGCTTCCATATCGACGTCCCTTGCTTCCTGGCCGGTGAGCGCCAGCGCCGCGATCGCGATTGCCGCAACGCCCGCAATGAGCGCAAGCGCCGCGCCGTAACTTCCATAACGGATCGTCATGTCGGCCTGCAGCGTGGCGTTATACGAGGCGAGGAAATTTCCGAGCTGATAGACGACGCCCGGAAAGGTCCCGCGCGCCTCGCCCGGCGAAAGCTCGTTGAGATGGGCCGGGATGATGCCCCAGCAGCCCTGCACCATGAACTGCATGACGAAGCCGGCGGCGCCCAGCAGCCACACGTCTTGCGAAAACGCCCAGAGCGGTATCACCGGCAATGCCAGAAGCGCGCCCAGGATCAGCGCACGCCTGCGGCCGATCACTTGCGAGAGCGAGCCGAAGGTGAGCCCGCCGATAATCGCGCCGATGGCCGCGATGATGTTGATCTGGCTTACGATGCCGTGGCCCAGTCCGTGATCGACCTTCAGCATGGTGGGATAAAGATCCTGCGTGCCGTGGCTGAAGAAATTCATCGCCATCATGAACACCATCGCATAGACGGCGAGCCGCCAATGGCGCTGCAATAGCGGCGAATTGTAAAATGCAATCCCCGCGGCGACCGGCCCGAACGTCACCACGCCCGCCCACCAGCCGAGATCGGGATAAAGCAGGGTCGTTGCCGCCGACGCCGCCGCAATCGCCGCGAGATAGATCAGGATCCGCGCCGGCGTGAAGCGCCACGCAAAACCGATGGGCACGCTTTTCCAGGCGGGCGGCTCGTTGACGCTGCGCCGGATGTAAAGCACGAGCAGCGCCGGCGCGATGCCCAGCATGAACATGCCGCGCCAGCCGATATGGGTGTAAAATAGTCCGTATACGGCGGAAGCGAGCAGCAACCCGCTCGGATAACCGGCCTGCAGCAATCCCGACACGAGGCCGCGCGAACGGCGCGGAATCGATTCCATCGTCAGCGATGCGCCCACGCCCCATTCGCCGCCCATGGCGATGCCGAAAAGCGCGCGCACGACGAAGAGCGCAAAGAGGCTCGGCACGAAAGCGGTGAGGAATCCGAAGCCGGCGTAAAGAAGCACGTCGGCCATCATCACGGGCTTTCGGCCATAGCGGTCGGCGAGGCGCCCGAAGATGAGCGCGCCCAGCGGACGGAATGCGAGCGTCAGCGTGATCGCGATCGAGACGGTTGCGACCGAGGCGTCGAACTCCTTCGCGATGTCGGTGACGACGAAGATCAGAAGAAAAAAATCGAAGGCGTCCAGCGTCCAGCCCAGATAGGAGGCGATGACGGCGTTCCTCTGTTCTTTCGTCCAGCCCCTCAGCGGTTCGAGAAACATCGAATCCCCCGGAATTTCCTTTACCGATATTGCACAAGAATTGTGGATTCTGGCTAGTGCCGATATACAGGCGGTCTGCATGGACATGCGATGAGCGGCCAACATCATCACGACCACGAACATGGGCCGAGCGACGGGGCGCGGCTCACCGTCGCGCTCGCCATCACGCTCGTGTTCCTCGCCGTCGAAGTGGCGGGCGGCTTGCTCGCGGGCTCGCTCGCGCTACTGGCCGATGCGGGCCACATGGTTTCCGACGCGGGCGCGCTGGCGATGAGCCTGGCGGCGCTGAGGCTCGGCGCGCGCGCGCCCGACAAGAGCCGCTCCTATGGCTATCGCCGCCTCGAAGTGCTGGCCGCCTTCGTCAATGCCATCGTGCTCGTCGCCATCTCGGTATGGATCGTGGTCGAGGCGGTGCGCCGTTTCGCGTCGCCGGAGCCGGTGATCGGGGGAACGATGCTCGTGGTCGCGATCGCGGGGCTTCTCGCCAATCTCGCCGCTTTCGCGGTGCTGCATGGCGGGGGCCGCGAGAACCTCAATCTTCGAAGCGCGGTGTTGCATGCGCTGGGCGATCTCGCCGGTTTCGCCATGACGATCCTCGCCGCGCTTATCATTATGTACACCGGCTTCTACGCCGCCGATCCGATCCTTTCGATTCTGGTCGCACTCCTCATTCTGCGCGGCGCGCTGGGCATTCTGCGCGATTCCGGACACATCCTTCTCGAAGGCACGCCGCATGCCATCGACCCCGACGACATGCGCGACGAATTGAAAGCCGTGCTGCCCGGCGAGGCCAACGTCCATCACATCCATGTCTGGGCCATCGGCGCGGGCCAGACGGTGGCGACGCTGCATGTCGGCGGGCTGGATGAGGGCCGCGCCGACGCCGCGATCCTCGCCATCAAGCAGCGGCTGAAACAGCGCTACGGGATTTCGCACTCCACGATCCAGGTCGAGCCCGGCGCCTGCGCCGACCGCTGAATTCGAAAACGCAGGTCGATTCGGACAGACTCCTCCCTACATGATGTTCGGCATATGCCGACGGCCGAAGCCGAACACAAATCTGGTCATCGCGGCGGAACGAATCGCCGTGGACACCTCTTCGAACGAAATTATCGGGATTTAAGCGAAATGGGGATTGGACCGTCACGCTTCAAGGGGCGCGCGGAAAAAATCCGCACACCAATAGCGCGAATAACGCGTGCGCGAATTCCCCATCCGCAGGCGCTCAAACCACGAGGGCGGCTTCCGTTTTGGCGCGGATCTCGTCCACGCCGACGCCCGGCGCGATCTCGACGAGCTTCAGCCATTCCTCCACCACGTCGAAGACGCCGAGATTGGTGATGATGCGCGCGACGCATTCGACGCCCGTGAGCGGCAGCGTGCAGCGCTTCAAGAGCTTCGAATTGCCGGCCTTGTCGGTGTGATCCATGGTGACGACGCAGCGCTTGACGCCCGCCACGAGATCCATCGCCCCGCCCATGCCCTTCACCAGCTTTCCCGGCACCATCCAGTTGGCGAGATCGCCGCGCTCCGACACCTCCATCGCGCCCAGGATCGAAAGATCGATATGGCCGCCGCGGATCATGGCGAAGCTGTCGGCGGAGGAGAAAAAGGACGTGCGCGGCAGCGCGGTCACCGTCTGCTTGCCGGCATTGATGAGATCGGCGTCGATTTCGTTTTCGCGCGGGAACGGGCCCATGCCCAGCATGCCGTTCTCGCTCTGCAGCGTCACGTCCATGCCTTCGGGAATGTAATTGGCGACGAGCGTCGGGATTCCGATTCCGAGATTGACATAGAACCCGTCGCGCAATTCCTCAGCAGCGCGTCTGGCCATGTCGTCGCGGGACCAGGGCATTAATACCTCGGCTAGCTCTTGTAGGGGCGGCTTCGCACGCTCGTCACACCGATAACCGTGAAGTGACCCGCGAGCAGTTCGCCGGTCTCCGCGATGGCTCGAGCCACGATCTCCGCGCGTGTCTTCGCGCCGATATTCCGCAGGCGCATGAGCACAATGGCCGGTGGCCTTTCCTTCGCATTTTCCGCGATTCGTCCAAACCCTCGGTCGTGAGTCAAGAGGACGCGGCCTTCCTTCTCCGCCAACGCGAACACGGATTCATCGTTCATACCGGGACCGGTGCGGGCAATCGATTTCACGTCGTGCCCCGCGGCCGTCAGCGCGGTGACGAGCGTCGAACCGCAATTCTCGTCGGCGAGGAATTTCATTCGGCAGCGAGAAATTCGACGCTTTCGTCCGCCAGAGCAACCGCGGCATACGCACATGCCGCGCGGATATCCTCCTCCTTGAGGTGCGGATACTCATGGAGAATGTCCGCCGAACTCATACCCGCCGCCAATTCGTTCATGATGTGCTCCACGGTGATGCGCGTACCGCGGATCACCGGCTTGCCGACCATGACCTTTGGGTCGAGATGAATGCGCTTGAGGAGATCGTTCATGACCGTGTCCTTTCGGGCGCATTATAGCGAATCTTCCGGGCGTTTTCAGCCCTCCCGCACCGTTCTTTTTTCGATGCGTTTTTCGTAGATCGCGCCGGCGACGATGCGCTGCACGAAAATGCCCGGCGTGTGGATATGGTCGGGATCGAGCGCGCCCACGGCCACGATCTCCTCGACCTCCGCCACCGTCGCCTTCGCCGCCGTCGCCATCATCGGATTGAAATTGCGCGCGGTCTTGGCGTAGACGAGGTTTCCTTCGGCATCGCCCCGCCACGCCTTGACGACCGCGAGATCGGCGACGAGCCCGCGTTCGAGGATATAGGTCTCGCCGTCGAAGACCTTCTCCTCCTTGCCTTCGGCGATCATCGTGCCGACGCCGGTCTTGGTGTAGAAGCCGGGAATGCCGGCGCCGCCCGCGCGGATGCGCTCGGCGAGCGTGCCTTGCGGATTGAATTCGAGCTCGAGCTCGCCGGACAGATATTGCTTCTCGAACGTCGCGTTCTCGCCGACATAGGAAGAGATCATCTTCTTGATCTGGCGCGTCTGCAGAAGAAGGCCGAGCCCGAAATCGTCCACGCCCGCATTGTTGGAGACGACGGTCAGATTCTTCACGCCGGAATCGCGCAACGCCGCGATGAGATTTTCAGGAATGCCGCAGAGCCCGAAGCCGCCCGACATGATCGTCATGCCGTCGAAGAGAAGTCCTTCGAGCGCCGAGCGCGCGTCCCTGTAAACCTTCCGCATTCCTCAATTCCTGCCTTCGGCCATGGGCGCGATGCGCGCGAGGAAATCCTCGGTCGTGTTGGTGCGGGGAAATTCGGCCGACGGAACCGGCACGCCCAGATATTTGCAGAGCGGCCCCCAGCCCTGCTTCACATCGTAAACGAGAAGCTTGCTCCCCAGCGCGCGCTTCAGTTTCTCATTATGTGCCTTGTAGACGGCGATGACGTGATCCTTGTCGAACCGGTTGCCGAAAGTCTGTTCGCTGATGATGGCGTTGGCCATCCGGCCATGGGCGAGCCGCATGGGATCGGTGACGCCCGCGGGATCGCGCTGCATCACCATCTGGATCGTCTGGGAAAAACTCCTGTACCAGCTTTCCGGATCGCGCTCGGTCAGAAGCATCTTGGCGTCGGGAAAGGTTTCGTGGAGCTGGCGCCAGAAATGGCAGACCGGCCAATCGACGGCCGCGCGGTAACCGCCCAAGAAACTTTTCCAGTCGATCTTCTTTCCATGGGCCGCGTCGTCCCATATCCGGATGTGATCGGGATGCGCGAAGACTTCCATCATGTGATAACAGGGCGCGAAATCCAGCATTTCCAGCGCCGCTTTCAGCGACAAGGTTCCCGTGCGCCCGAAACCGGCGCCGATCACTTGCAATGCCATCGCCAGCCCCTGATGATGATCCGCCGCTAAACTGACCCATATCAATCAAGGCCGCAAGCCGCGCCGTATGGTTCGAAAGGACGTGAGGGATGAAACGATTTCTGCTCGTTGCGGCGATGCTTTTCGCATCGCAGGAGGCTTTCGCCATGGATCTTTCGAGCCCCGATATCGCGCCGGGCGCGGCGATCTCGATGCCGCAAGTCTATCGCGATTGCCGCGGCTCCAACATCTCGCCCGCGCTCAACTGGACGGGCGTGCCGAAGGAAGCCAAGAGCCTCGCGCTCACCATGTACGACACGACGGTGCCCGGCGGTTTCTGGCACTGGATCGTCTACGACATTCCCACGAACGTCGCGGGCCTCGCCAAAGGCGCGGGCGACAAGCGCGGCAAAAACCTTCCGCCCGGCGCCAAGCAGGCGACGAATTCCTTCGGAGCCACGGAATATGACGGGCCGTGCCCGCCGGCGGGGCCGGCGCATCATTACGTGTTCACGCTGTGGGGGCTCGACGTGACGAATGTCGATCCCAATTACGTGGGCAATTCGGGCTGGTTCGAATCCTATCTGCATCGCCATGCCATGGCGAAGGCGACGTTCGAAGGCACGTTCGCCCGCTAAGCCGAAACCTCCGCGAGGCGGTCGACGGTGCGCAGCGGCGGGAACAGCGCCATCCATACGCCGACCACGATCAGCGTTCCGATGCCGCCGATGATGACGGCGGGAACGGTGCCGAACAACGCCGCCGTCAGGCCGGATTCGAATTCGCCGAGCTCGTTGGACGCCCCGATGAAGAGCATGTTGACCGCGCTGACGCGCCCGCGCATGCCGTCGGGCGTCGCAAACTGCACCAGCGCGTGGCGGATGAAGACGCTGATCATGTCGGAGGCGCCGAGGATCGCGAGCGCTACCAGCGACAGATAGAAATTCGTCGACACGCCGAAGGCGATGGTGGCGGCGCCGAAGACCGCGACCGCGCCGAACATGCGCCGGCCCGCATGGCGCACCAGCGGGCGGCGGCCGAGCAGGATGGCGACGAGGGCCGCACCCACCGCGGGCGCGCTGCGCAACATGCCGAGCCCGGCCGGCCCGACGAAGAGAATGTCGCGCGCATAGATCGGCAGAAGCGCGGTCGCGCCCCCCAGCAGCACCGCGAAAAGATCGAGCGAGATCGCACCCAGCACGACGGGGCGCGAACGCACGAAGCGCACGCCTTCGGCCACGCGTTCGAAGGCGCTCGCCTCGCCGGTGATTTCCTCGTTGCGCCGTCCGCCGAGAATGGAAACCGCCGCGCCCGCGCCGAAGAAACACACCGCGCAGAGCGCATAGGCCATCACGGGTCCGAGCGCATAATAAGCGTAGCCGCCGATCGCGGGGCCCGCGATCACCGCGACCTGGAACACCGACGAACTCCATGCGATCGATTTGGGCAGATCTCGCGGCGGCACGACGAAAGGCAGAAGCGATTGCGCGGCCGGCCCCGAAAAGGCGCGCGCGAAGCCGAAAACCGCCATCACCGCGTAATAGGGCAGGACATAGTGTGTGTGGCCGAGCGTGAGCAGGATCAGCAGCAATCCGCACACCGCTTCGAGCGCGAGCGCGAGCGCCAGCACGAAACGCTGATCGAAACGGTCGGACACCTCGCCCGCCGGCAGCGTCAAGAGGAACATGGGCACGAATTCGGAAAGCCCGACGAAGCCGAGCGCCAGCGCGCTGTGCGAGATCGCGTAAACCTGCCAGCCCACCGCCACCGACTGCACCATCATGGCGGTGGTCGATAAAAACCGCGCGGAGAGGAACACCTGGAAATCGCGGGCGCGATAGAGGGACGAATCGCTCATGGCATCAGCGAGCGCGAACGGCGCGATTCAGTCAAGCGGCGCGGCGCCTCCATTCCTCCCGCCCGATGCTCCAGATATCGGCGGTGAAGATTTCGCCGTCCACCGCCAATTCGCGGCGCTCGCCCTTGGTCTCGCCGATGCGCGCCGCCACACCTTGCGAGGCGCGGTTGTCCGGATCGATCACCGAGATCAGCCGCGCCACGGGCTGGGTGAGGAAACCGTATGTCATCGAGGCGAGGGCGGCTTCGGTGGCGTAGCCCATGCCCCAATAGGGCTTGCCCAGCGTCCAGCCGACTTCGAGCCCCGGCCAGCCTTCCGGATAAATCAACCCGATGCGGCCGATGAGGGCGCCGTCTTCCTTGCGCTCCACCGCCCACACCCCAAACCCGCGCAGATACCAATGGCCGATCGAACGGCAGAGATTGCGCCAGGCCTCTTCGCGCGTGAGCGCCTTGCCGCCGAGATAGCGCATGACATCGGGATCGGCGAGGAATTCGGCCAGAGGCTCGAAATCCTCGTTGCGCCATTCGCGCAAGGTCAGGCGCTCGGTTTCGAGCCGCGGAATCATCATAGGCAAGCCCCCGAATTGGCAAGCAAGCATCGCCCAAGCGCCGCCGCGCGACAAGTCGCGACAAAGCTCACGGAGTTGCGCGCAGGCCATGGCTTGTCTGCGCGCCTTGCCGATCAAACCTCTTGAAGCGGGCCAGTTAAAGGAGACGACAATGAAACGTTCGATCAGAATCGCAGGCGCGCTGGTTGCAGCGCTCATGGCTTCGGCACCGCTGATGTTCGCGCCGACGGCGGCTTCCGCCGCGACCGCCAATCACGAGCAGTTCCGCGGCGGCGCGAAGCAGGTCGCCCTGTACGGCAAATATCGCGACGGCAAGGCCGGGCGCGACGCCAATTACGACCGCGACGGACGGCATGACGGCCGCCATCACCGCTACACCGACCGCGCGCACCCCCCGGCACTGCGCTTCGAAGCCATCGCGCTGCAAATCCGCCCCGGTTTCGTCTTCCACGCCGGACATTGGACGTGGCAGGTGAACCATTGGCACTGGATCGCGGGAAGCTGGCAGCATCGCTAGAGCGCAATCCGAAAAGCGCGAAGCGGTTTTCGGATAAATTGCGCGAGCGTGCTCTCAGCGCCGCGTGAAGCCTCCGCCGGGTAACGCCCCTCCCCCGGCGGAGGTTTCATTAGAATCCAAAAGCAACCGTCATGGCCCGCGCATGCGGGCCATCCATTTTTACAACGCGAAGAGAATTGCACGCGGAGACGCGGAGCCGCGGAGTTCTTTACAATCGGCAATGCTGGAACGAGTTCAGAAATATCCTGGCATGCTCTGCGTGCCGATTTTCTTCTCCGCGTCTCCGCGCCTCCGCGTGAAAAAATGGATGGCCCGGACAAGCCGGGCCATGACGGAATGTTGGTTGGGTGTTTAGTTCAGCTTCGGTTCCAGCTTCTTGCAGGCCTCGATCAGGCCTTTCACCGCATCGGCGGATTTGGCGAGTGCTGCGCGCTCGTCGCCCGTGAGCTCGAGTTCGACGACGCGCTCCACGCCTTTCTCGCCGATCACCGCCGGCACGCCGACATAAAGATCCTTGATGCCGTAAGGTCCGTTGACGTAACAGGCGCAAGGCAGCACGCGTTTCTTGTCGCGGAGATAAGATTGCGCCATCTCGATCGCCGCGGTTGCGGGCGCATAGAAGGCCGAGCCGGTTTTCAGCAAGCCGACAATCTCCGCGCCGCCGTCGCGCGTGCGCTGGATGATCTGATCGAGGCGATCCTGTTTGATCCAGCCCATCTTGACGAGTTCGGGAAGGGGAATGCCCGAGACCGTGGAGAAGCGCGGCATGGGCACCATCGTGTCGCCATGGCCGCCGAGCACGAAGGCGCTGACATCCTCCACGCTCACGCGCATTTCCTCGGCGAGGAAATGGCGGAAGCGCGCGCTGTCGAGCACGCCCGCCATGCCGATCACCTTCTCGTGCGGCAGGCCGGAAAACTGGCGCAGCGCCCACACCATCGCATCGAGCGGATTGGTGATGCAGATGACGAAGGCGTTCTTCGCATGCTGCTTGATGCCTTCGCCCACCGCCGCCATCACCTTGAGATTGATGCCGAGCAGATCGTCGCGGCTCATGCCGGGCTTGCGCGCCACGCCGGCGGTGACGATCACCACATCGGCGCCCGCGATATCGGCATAGGAATTGGTGCCCGAAAGCTTCGCGTCGAACCCTTCGATCGGTCCCGCCTGGCTGATGTCCAGCGTCTTTCCCTGCGGCAGGCCTTCGACGATATCGAACATCACGACATCGCCCAGTTCCTTGAGCGCCGCCAGATGCGCGAGCGTGCCGCCGATCTGTCCGCCGCCGATAAGCGCGATTTTCCTGCGGGCCATGGGGAGCATCCTTTCAAAATTCCGTGGGGTTGTTAGCGTGCGGGGGCTTCGCGTGCAATATGACAAGCGAAATCCAGGGAGTGCGGACATGAAAGCATGGATTTTCTGCGTGGGCGCAGCGCTTCTGCTCGCGCCCGCCTCGGCCTCGGCCGAGCGCATGGGCATCACCGTCTATGGGCCGGGCACGACCAAATGCCATTTGTGGAAAAGCGATCAGGAAGTGGGCGGCGGGCCCGCCTATATGGAGAAGATCTGGGTTCTGGGATTTCTCACGGCCTACAACAATTACATGGTCCATGACCGGCCCGGGCTCTCGACCGAGGACACGCCCGTCTTCTTCAAATGGATCGACGATTATTGCGCCGAAAATCCCGACGAGACGCTGGCTGTGGCCACCGCCAAGCTCATCGAGCATCTCAAGAACGAATAAAGCGCAAAGCCGGACGGACGCGGACATCGCGCTCACCCGGCTTTGCCGTACTTGATACGAAAGACGAAGCCGTCAGATCGACTGCTTCAATTCCTTGGCGGCGCGGAAGGCGACCTTCTTGGACGCCTTGATCTTGATCGCTTCGCCGGTCGCCGGATTGCGGCCCATGCGGGCGGCGCGCTTGCGCACCTGCAGGATGCCGAGCCCGTTCAGGCGAATGCGCACGCCCTTCTTGAGCTGCTTGGTGATGACGCCGATCATGTCTTCCAGGAGCGCATTGGCGGCCTTGTTGGACATTTCGTGCTTTTCGGCGAGCGCGGCGGCCAATTGGCGCGTGCTCATGGTTTCGGTCTTCGCCTTGGCGGCGGGTGCGGCGGCGGTAGCGGCTTTTGCCATGGTGGTCCCTCTAAAGAGAATCAAGAAGAGGCCCGATTTTACGGGTTTTTCGGCGCTTTGAAATCGGGCCGGGGACGAAAAACACTTATTTCTGGGGATTTTTTCGACTTTCGACGGGGATCCCGGTCCGCAGGGTTGACTTTTTGAATTTCTGTGGCCACATAAATTAATGAAGATCGCCTACGATCCCGCCAAGCAGGCCGAGACGCTGCGGGATCGGGGCATCGATTTCGCCGATGCCATGGAGTTGTTCCAGGGCCCCACGCTCACACAGACGGATGACCGGTTTTACTACGGAGAGACGCGTTTTCTGACTTATGGGCTTGTGCGTGGCCGCTTGATGATGGTGGCCTGGACGCCGCGCGGCGGTGCAAGACGCGTCATATCGATGAGGAAGTGCGATGCCAAAGAGAGCAAGAAAATCACGCACCGATTGGTCCAAAGTCGACGCCCATGAGATCACGGCAGAAGAATACGAAGAAGCTCCGGAATGGACGGACGATCAGATCGCCCGCGCCGAATTGGCCATCGGCGGCAAGGTCGTGCGCCCAGCACGCGGCACGTTCAAGCGCGGGCCGGGCAGGCCGAAGGTGGATGCACCCAAAAAATCCGTTCATTTGCGCTTGTCGCAGGACGTGTTGGCGTATTTCCGCAAGACCGGCCCCGGCTGGCAGACGCGCATCGACGAGACGCTGCGCAAGGCGGCGAAGCTGGGGATAAGAAAAGGATAGATTGCGGCGGGGTTTTAGGCGTCCGCGCCTTCGGCCGCCCCGCCATGGTCCTGGCGCTCGGTGATGCGGGCCGATTTGCCGCGCCGTCCGCGCAGATAATAGAGCTTGGCGCGGCGCACCTTGCCCTTGCGCACGACCTGCACGCTGTCGACCAGCGGGGAGTGCAGCGGGAAGACGCGCTCCACGCCTTCGCCATAGGAGATCTTGCGCACGGTGAAGCTCTCGTTGAGCCCCTCGCCCTGACGGCCGATGCAGACGCCTTCGAAGGCCTGGAGGCGCTCGCGCGTCTTGGTCTGTTTGGTCTTCTCGTCGAAGGTGACGTCGACCACCTTGACATTGACCTTCAACGTATCGCCCGGACGGAAATCGGCCTTGGCCTTGCCAAGGGCTTGCATTTGCTCGGCTTCGAGCTGTTTCAGGAGGTTCATGGCCATCTCCGTAGGCGCGGGAAGGGGCGCCCTATAGCCCATCATTTCCGCTTTTCATAGAGGGCCCAGAGATCGGGGCGCATCCGTTTGGTGAGCTTTTCCGCCTCCCCCTTCCGCCAGCGGGCGATTTCGCCATGGTTGCCGCCCGTGAGTACCGCCGGAATGTCACGCCCCTCGAAGCTCTGGGGGCGCGTATATTGCGGATATTCGAGGAGGCCTGCCGAGAAGCTTTCCTCCGCAGGCGAGGCCGCATCGCCGAGCACGCCCGGGATCAGCCGCACGCAAGCCTCGATCAGCGCCTGGGCCGCGATCTCGCCCCCCGCCAGCACGAAATCGCCGATGGAGATTTCTTCCAGGTTCCGCGCCTCGATGGCGCGCTGGTCCAGCCCCTCGAACCGGCCGCAGAGAAGGATGGCGCCCGGCCCTTCGGCCAGCGCCTTCACGCGAGACTGGGTGAGCGCCGTGCCGCGCGGCGACAGATAAATCGTAGGCGAATCCGCATTGGCGGCGCGCGCCGCATCGACGGCCGCGCAAGCCACATCGGCGCGCATCACCATGCCGGGTCCGCCACCCGCGGGCGTGTCGTCCACTGTGCGATGCTTGCCGATCCCATGATCGCGGATATCGCGCACATCGAGCGACCAGAGTTTCTTCTCGAGCGCCTTTCCGGCGAGCGACGCGCGAAGCGGCCCCGGAAACATTTCGGGAAAGAGCGTCAGCACGCTGGCGCGCCAGCTCATTCCACATGTTCCTTTTCGGACTCTTCCGGCGCCGCGATCACGATGCGCCCCGCCTCGACATCGATCAGCGGCACGAATTCGCGCGTGAAGGGCAGCATCACCTCGCCGCCATCGGCGCGCGCGATCTCGATCACGTTGCCCGCGCCGAAATTGTGGATCGCGCTGACAATGCCGATGCGCCGTCCCTCTTCGTCGTCGGCGGAAAGCCCCACGAGATCGGCATGATAGAATTCGTTCGCCTCGGTCGCGGGCAATTGGTTGCGATGGATGAAGAGCTGCAGGCCCTTCAACGCCTCCGCCGCCTCGCGGGTATCGACGCCGGCGAATTTGACGATCGCGATATCGCCTTTGGCCGCGCGCGACGATGCGATCTCGAACCGGCGCCCGTCCTCGCCATGCAACGGGCCATAAGCGCCCAGCGGGGTTTCGGTGAAGGTCTTCACCTTCACCTCGCCCTTCAAACCTTGCGCGGCAATTATCGCGCCGAGGAGGATGTCGCGCGCCATCACATTGCTTTACGCTTCCGCAGCCCCGCCCGCAGCGGCCGCGCGTTCCTGCGCCTTTTTCTTCGGCTTGGCCTTTTCGGGATTGTTCTTCACCAGCGGCTTCAGCACGCCCGCGTCCGCCAGGAAGCGGTGCACGCGATCCGAAGCGGTGGCCCCCTTCGCCATCCATTGCTTCGCCTTTTCGACATCGAGCTTGAGCCGGTCGGCATGATCGCGCGGCAGAAGCGGATTGTAGAAGCCGATCTTCTCGATGAAACGGCCGTCACGCGGCGAATGCGAATCCGCGATGACGATGTTGTAGTGCGGGCGCTTCTTGGTGCCGCCGCGCGAAAGCCTGATCTTCAAAGCCATGTCGTTTTCCCTTCGTTGTTTGAAAAAATCATTTCATGAAGCCCGGCGGAAGCTTGGGCATGCCGCCGCCCATGAGGGCCGAAAGCCCGCCGGGAATGCGGCCACCCATTTTCTTCATCTGCTTCATCATGTCGGCCATCTGGCGGTGCATCTTCATGAGCTTGTTGACGTCCTGCACTTCGACGCCCGCGCCCGCCGCGATGCGCTTGCGCCGCGAACCGTTGATGATGTCGGGCTTCTCGCGTTCCTTTTTCGTCATGGAGGAGATGATGGCTTCCTGACGGTCGAACATCTTTTCGTCGAAACCGGCGGCGGCGATCTGGTCCTTGACCTTGCCGATGCCGGGCAGCATTCCGAGCACGCCCGACATGCCGCCGAGTTTCTTCATCTGGCGCAATTGCTCGGCGAAATCGTTCATATCGAATTCGCCGCGCTTCATCTTGGCCGCGATCTTCTCGGCCTTTTCGCGGTCGATATTTTCGGCGGCCTTTTCGACAAGGCTCACCACATCGCCCATGTCGAGGATGCGCGCGGCCACGCGCGCGGGATGAAACGCCTCCAGCGCATCGAGCTTTTCGCCGACACCGAGGAATTTGATCGGCGCGCCCGTGACCGCGCGCATCGAAAGCGCCGCACCGCCGCGCGCATCGCCATCGGCGCGCGTGAGAATGATTCCGGAAAGCTTCACGCGCTCGTTGAAGGACTTGGCGATATTCACCGCGTCCTGGCCGGTGAGGCTGTCTGCCACCAGGATGGTTTCATGCGGTTTCACCTGATCGCGAACCTGCGCGACTTCGGTCATCAATTGCTCGTCGATATGCTGACGGCCGGCGGTGTCGAGGATCAGCACGTCGTAGCCGCCGACACGCGCCGACGCCATCGCGCGCCGCGCGATCTCGAGAGGGCCTTGCCCGGCAATGATCGGAAGCGTGGCGACGCCCGCCTGCTCGCCGAGGATTTTCAATTGCTCCTGTGCGGCCGGACGATGCACGTCGAGCGACGCCATCAGCACGCGCTTCTTCTCTTTGTTCTGGAGCATGAGGCCGAGCTTGGCCGACGATGTGGTTTTGCCGGAGCCCTGCAAGCCCACCATCAAGACCGGCGCAGGCGGGCTTCCGAGATTAAGGCCCGCGCTCTCCGCGCCCAGCGTTTCGGTCAGCACGTCAGCCACGATCTTGACGAGCTGCTGGCCCGGCGTGACCGAGCGGATCACCTCTTCGCCCACCGCGCGCGGACGCAGGCGTGCGAGGAACTCATCGACCACCGGCAACGCGACATCCGCCTCGATCAGGCTGTCGCGGATATCCTTCAGGCCCTCATCGACATCGGCTTCGGTGAGCGCGCCGCGCCCGCGGAGCCGGTCGAATGTGGCGCCGAGGCGCGATTGCAGACTATCGAACATGGCTACTCCAAAGCGCGAACGCCCCAGAGGGCGCACCTGCGCTGTCTGGGGGCGATCCCCGGCCGGGCCGGGGACCGGAAGTCGTGAGGCTTCCGGATTGGGCGGTGATTTAGATGTTCGAGGAACCAAAAGCAACCGTAAAGTTTGACTTGACACATGGAAAGGCTTGCTTTACAAAAAGCAAGCTCGAGTCGCGCGAGTATCCAGACCAAATCGTCCTTTAGTCGAGGGCCGCCATTGCTATGGAGCGCGCGATACCATGATCCTGTCTTTTGCCGATAAAGGTTTGAAGGAACTATTCGAAACTGGAAGGAGCCGTCGCGTCAGGCAGGATTTGACGAAGCGTTGCATCCAGATTCTCGACGCCCTTCATCGGGCTCAGACGTTGGATGATCTGAAACTCCCCGGCCTGCGGCTTCATCCCGATAGCCGCACCAAGCCGGTAAGATGGCGGGTAGATGTCAATGGTCCATGGCGCATCACGTTCGAGTGGAAAGACGGCGACGCGTACAAGGTCGACCTCGTCCAGGACCACTGAACCGAAAATCACACGCCGCCCCACGCATCCCGGCGAATTGTTCCGCGATATCGTTCTGCCGGAACTCGGGCTTTCTGTCAGCGAGGCCGCCCGACAGCTTGGCGTCTCACGCCAGACGCTGCATGCCGTGATGTCGGCGCGATCCGCCGTCACGGCGGAAATGGCCCTACGCCTTGGCCGCTTCTGCGGAAATGGGCCGGGGCTCTGGATGCGGATGCAGCAGGCTTTCGATCTGTGGCAGGCCCAATCGGAACTGAATGGCGCGTTGGACCGCATACCGGTCCACCATGTTGCGGCGGAATAGTCCGGCCACTGGCCCCAACGCCGCCACGCGCCTATATACCGGCCCATGACGGCGTTTTTGAAAATGCACGGCCTTGGCAATGATTTCGTGGTCTTCGATGCGAGGACGCGGGAGCTTGCGCTTGCGCCCTCGCAGGCCAGGGCGATTGCGGACCGGCGGCTGGGCGTGGGGTGCGATCAGGTGATCGTCATTCGCAACGGCCAAGGCGGCATCGATGCCGACATGCAGATCTTCAATGCAGACGGCGGCGAAGTGGAATCTTGCGGCAATGCCGCGCGCTGCGTGGCGCGGCTGCTGATGGATGAGGCGGGCAAAAGCGAGGTACGCATTTCCACCAAAGGCGGGCCGCTGGTCTGCACCGACGCTGGCGGCGGCAATGTGACCGTCGATATGGGCGCGCCGGAATTCGAGTGGAGCAAGGTTCCGCTTGCGCGGCCAGTCGATACCAATCGCTTTGCCGTCGATGCGGATGGGCGCAAGTTTGAGGCGGCCGCGGTTTCGGTCGGCAATCCGCATTGCGTGCTGTTTGTCGATGATGCGGAATCGGGCGAGGTTTTCCGCGTCGGCCCGATGATCGAGCGCAATGAGATGTTCCCCGATCGCGTGAATGTGGAGTTCGTCACCGCGCTTTCGCCTTCCAGGCTTCGCATGCGCGTGTGGGAGCGCGGCGCGGGCGTGACGCTCGCCTGCGGTACGGGCGCTTGTGCCGTGGCGGCGGCGGCGGCGCGGCGCGGGATTGCCGGGCGCAAGGTAGATATCGTGCTCGATGGCGGCACGCTTCACATCGAATGGCGAAAGAGCGACGATCATATATTGATGACCGGGCCTGCAACGCTCGTGTTCAAGGGCGAGCTTTCGCCATGAACGAGATCGTCACCTTCGGCTGCCGCCTGAACGCCTATGAGAGCGAGGCGATCCGCGCGCGCGCCGAAGATGCGGGGCTCAAGAACGCGATCATCTTCAACACCTGCGCGGTGACGGGCGAGGCGGTGCGCCAGTCGCGCCAGGCGATCAGGAAAGCAAGGCGCGGCAATCCCGATGCGAAGATCATCGTGACGGGATGCGCGGCGCAAACCGAAGCGGAGAATTTCGCGTCGATGCCGGAAGTCGATCTGGTTCTGGGCAACAAGGAAAAGCTTGAAACCGCGTCATACGCGGATTTCATCGGCGCGGCCGAGCGGGTACGCGTCAACGATATCATGAGCGTGAAGGAAACCGCCGCGCAATTCGTGGACAGTTTCGAGGCCCGCGCGCGCGCCTTCCTGCAGGTGCAGAATGGCTGCGATCATCGCTGCACTTTCTGCATCATTCCTTACGGGCGCGGGAATTCGCGCAGCGTGGCCGCCGGTTCGGTGATCGAGGAAGCGCGCCGCCTCACCGAAAAGGGCTTTCCCGAAATCGTGCTGACGGGCGTGGATCTGACGGCCTATGGCGCCGATCTGCCGGGAGCGCCGACGCTCGGGCAATTGGTTTCAAAGATTCTAAAGTTCGTGCCGGAACTGAAGCGGCTTCGCATTTCCTCGATCGATTCCATCGAGGCCGATCCGGAATTGATGCGCGCGATTGCCGGGGAAGAACGGCTGATGCCGCATTTTCATCTTTCGGCGCAATCGGGCGACGACATGATCCTGAAGCGCATGAAGCGGCGCCATTCCCGTAAAGATACGATTGGATTTTGCGAAGACGTGCGGCGCCTGCGCCCGGATGCGGCGTTCGGCGCGGATTTCATCGCGGGCTTTCCGACCGAAACCGATGCGATGTTCGAGAACACGCTGAAACTGGTGGACGACGCAGGGCTTTCTTTCCTGCATGTGTTTCCGTTCAGCGCGCGCAAGGGCACGCCGGCCGCGCGCATGCCGCAGCTCGACCGCAAGCTGGTGAAGGAGCGTGCGGCGCGCTTGCGCGAGAAAGGCGAGAAGGCGCTGGCGGCGCATTTGCAAATGTTGGTTGGAAGCGAACAAACCTTGCTCATTGAAGAAGCCGGCATCGGCCGCACGCCCGGATTTGCGCCGGCGCGTTTCAATGGCGAGGCCACGCCCGGCACATTGGCGCGCGCGCGCATCACAGGCGCCACGCCCAAACACCTGATCGCAGAATTGGCGGCATGAGCGACAGATCCGGATTTTTCGCTCGGCTGAAACAGGGCCTTTCCAAAAGCGCGGGCGCGCTGGGCGACAATTTGAGCGGCGCGGTCAAGGCGCGGCTCGATGCCGAAACCGTGGCGCATCTGGAAGAGGCGCTGATCAAGGGCGATATCGGTGCGAATCTCGCCAAGCAACTCGCGGGCGCGGTGGCGGAAACCCGCTACGACCGCGAAATCTCGACCTATGAGGTTCGCGAAATCCTCGCCAAGGAACTCACCAAGGTTTTGAAGAAAGTCGAAAAGCCGCTCGCCATCGACAAATCGAAGAAGCCCTTCATCGTGCTGGTCGCCGGCGTCAACGGCACGGGCAAGACCACCACCATCGGCAAGCTCGCCAAGCATTTGATAGACCAGAAACACAAGGTCGTTTTAGCCGCGGGCGATACGTTCCGCGCCGCGGCCATCGAGCAATTGCAGGCGTGGGGCGCGCGCACGGGCGCGGAAGTCGTCGCGAAAGCGGCCGGCGCGGACGCCGCGGGACTTGCCTTCGAGGCCATCGAGCGGGCACGCGCATCGGGCGCCGATGTCGTGCTGATCGACACGGCCGGGCGTCTCCAGAACAAAGCGGGATTGATGGCGGAACTGGAAAAGATCGTGCGCGTCATCCGGAAGCTCGATGCCTCCGCGCCGCATGCGGCAATTCTGGTGCTGGACGCGACCACCGGCCAGAACGCCATCTCGCAGGTGGATGTTTTCAAAAATGCCATACCGCTCAGCGGCCTCATCATGACCAAGCTCGACGGCACGGCGCGCGGCGGCATCCTGGTGGCGCTGGCGGACAGGTTCGGCCTGCCCGTCCATTTCGTCGGCGTGGGCGAAGGCGTGGACGATCTTCAGGCTTTCGACGCCGCGGCGTTCGCCAAGGCGCTGACGGGGACATAAATGCGCGAGGCGCCGCAGCAATCGCCGCTGGAAAAAGCCGCACTCGATTTCCTTCCGCTGGTGCTCTTTTTCGCGGTCCTGACGTGGAAGGGCATCTTCGCCGCCACCGCCGCGTTCATGGCCGCGATTGCACTTGTGGTGGGCTACACGCTGACGCGCCACCGCCGTCTTTCGCCCATGCTGGCGCTGACGGCGGCAATCGTTCTGGTTCTGGGCGGGCTGACGCTCTACCTGCACGATAAGACCTTCATCAAGATCAAGCCGACCATCGCTTATTCCATCTTCGCGATCATCCTGGCGGGCGGGCTGATGACGGGGCGGAATTTCATCAAGCTCCTGCTGGAACAGAGTTTTCATCTGCCCGACGCGCAATGGCGCATCCTTACCATCCGCTGGATCGGCTTTTTCCTGTTCATGGCGGTGCTTAACGAAATCGTGTGGCGGAATTTCTCGGACGAGATCTGGGCCGGGTTCAAATTGTTCGGCGCCATACCGCTCACAATATTGTTCGCGGTGGCGCAGACGCCTTTCATTCTCGAGCACCAGATCGAGGAAACCGAAAAGGATTAGCGCGGGCTCCGCATTCGTCCCTCACTCCGTCATCACCCGGTCGCGAGCCTTTTTGCGAGCGATCCGGGTGATCCATTTGGTGCAACAAGAAAAAAATTGGATCGCCCGGACCCGCCTACGCTTTCAGCTTCGGCGGGGCAAGCAAGCCGGGCGATGACGGATGTGGTTGATAGGACTGTCCTAAACCGGATTGGAAAACGGCGCGAAAAATCCCAAGTCCCGCGACTGGTTATAATGTTCCAGCGCCCATTTCACGCTTGGAAATGCCAATTCGTTCCATGGTATTTTGTTCCACGCGAACAATCTCACCTCCAGGCTTTCCGGGCCGGGCGAAAATCCGGGCGCGGCAAATCGCCCGCGATACATCAGCTGAACCTGGCTGATATGGGGAACGGCACAGACCGCAAGCAGCGCATCGAGCGCGATTTCGGCCCTGGCTTCCTCGCGGGCTTCGCGGCGCGCGCCCGCTTCGGGCGTTTCGTGTTCCTCGAGAAAGCCCGCGGGCAATGTCCAGAAACCTTTCCGCGGATCGATGGCGCGGAGGCACAACAAAATGCGCCCCTCATGGGCAACCACCGATCCCACAACGATCTTTGGGTTCGAATAGGCGATGTGGCCGCATTGGCCGCACACGTAACGTTCCGCCGTGTCTCCTTCCGGAACACGGCGCGTGAAATGCGGACCGGGCGGCGGCGGTATGGCGTGCCTTGCATGTGACATCGTGGAACAATTCTGCCCAAGATGCATGCAGTGCGAAAGTCAAAAAGTCGCGGGGGGCAGCGCGCGCACGCATCCGCCCGAACGGCAAATGATTTTTCAGAACGCTTGTCGGGCGCCATCCGTCTCGTCTAATCTCTTTCCCGGCGGGATGCCTCAAAGTGAAAAGTTGCGTTACCCGGCGTCATGCGGGTTCGTTCTCCGGCAGACGGTCGATGACCGATGCGAGGATCGTTATTTTCTTCGATGTCTATTCATGCGGGGTGGATGATGACGTCCAAGGGGCTCAGAAGAATCAATGGGGGATTCGAACTTGCCGAAGCGCCCTCCTATCTCATGCGAAGGTGCCAGCAATTCTACAGCGATCTTTACGCGCGCGAATCCGGTGCGCGCGATCTGACCAAGCAGCAATTCATGGTGCTCGCCGCCCTCGAACACAATGACGGCGTGAGCCAGACCGCGCTCGTCGAAATCACCGGCATCGATCGTTCGACATTGGCGGAGATGGTGCGCCGCATGCTCGAGCGCGGGCTTGTCTCGCGCGAACGCACCGAACAGGACGCGCGCGCCAACGCCGTCGCCATCACGCAGGCCGGACGGAAGGCGCTGCGCAATGCCCGCATCGCGGCCGACCGGGCGGAGAAGGCGCTGCTCGATGCGCTGCCGGCGGGCGAGCGCCAGCGTTTCGTGAAGCTCCTGGCCACGATTGCCTCCGCGGGGGAGGCGATGACCGCCGATGGCGGCGAGCGCGCCCGGCGCAAGCCCGTCCGCCGTCCGCGCGCTTAACCTCCTGATTCGAAAAACTATTCCGCCGCCCTGGCCCGTTCGATGGCGGGCAGGATTTCGCCGCTCAGAACGTCCGGCGTCAGCGGGCCCGCATAGCGCAGCCGGATGATGCCGTCGGCATCGACCACGAAGGTCTCCGGCACGCCATAGACGCCCCATTCGATCCCCGCCTCGCCCGAGGCGTCGAGCCCCAGCCGGGCAAACGGATCGCCCACATCGGCGAGAAAGGCGCGCGCCTTGGCGGGCGTGTCCTTGTAGACGAGCCCATAAAGCGCAACACCTTTCAGCCTGGCGAGCGCGGAAAGCAGCGGCGCTTCCTCGCGGCAGGGCGCACACCACGACGCGAACACATTGACCACGGTGACATGACCCTTGAGATCGGCTGGACCAAAGCCTTTGGCGTTCGCATCGAGGGCCGCGAGCATTATGGACGGCGCAGGCTTTCCGATCAGCGCGGACGGCAACTGGTCCGGCGGCGGCGCGATCAGCGAATGAAAGAGGAACCAGGCAAGCCCCGCGAAGAGCAGGACCGGAACGATGTAGAGTGCGCGCTTCACCGGTTCTTTTCCAGTTCGGCGAGCCGGGCGCGCGCGCGCCCATAGGCCGACAGCGTCATCGCCAGCGCCGCGATCAGGCCGATGGCGGAAATTCCGTAGGACGGCCAGACGAAAGCGGCATAGCCGCCCATGGCGAGGAAATCGGCGATCATCCGCCCTCCAGCATCAGCACGCGCGCGCGCCGCTCGAGGATCTCGGTGCGGATGCGCAGGATCCAGAGCGAGACGAACAGCGCCGTATAGCCGCCGCCCATCGTGAAGAGCGGCCAGAGAAACACATCCGCGATGGTGGGTCCGCCCAGACGGAAGATGCTCTCGCCCTGATGCAGCGTCGTCCACCAATCCACCGAGAATTTGATGATGACGAGATCGGCAGCACCTACGAGCGCGAGAATGGCGGCGGCGCGCGCGGCGCGCGTCTCGTCTTCGATCGCGTTCCAGAGCGCGATATAGCCGAGATAAAGAAATAGCAGCAGGAGAAACGAGGTCAGCCGCCCGTCCCACACCCAGAACGTGCCCCACATGGGCCTTCCCCAGAGCGAGCCCGTGACGAGGGCAAGTGCGGTGAAAAGCGCACCCAGCGGTGCCGCCGTCTTCGCCGCCACATCGGCCAGCGGATGGCGCCACACGAGGCTGAAGAAGGACGCGCCCGCCATCGCCGCATAGGCCATCATGGCGACCCAGGCGGCCGGCACATGCACGAACATGATGCGCACCGTATCGCCCTGCTGGTAATCGGGCGGGCAGGCGAACGCCATATAGAGGCCGGCGCCGATCAAGATCGAAGCCGCGCCCGCGAACCACGGCAGCAATTGTCCGCTCAGCTTCATGAAGCGCGCTGGGTTCGCGTATTCGAAGAGCATGCGCGTCCCTCTAGGCTTTTGGGTGCGATGCGGCAAGCATGGGCGTCAGGTCCCGATATTTAGCCGCACGGCGGCCGCCGCCGCGAAGGGCGCAAGCACCACCGCACCGAGCGAGAACGCGGCCAGAAACCAGAGCGCGCCGTTCTGGACATGATCGAGGCCCGCAAGCACCGCGCCTGCGCCGAAGATTACGGCGGGCGCGAGCAGCGGCAGCACGATCAGGGGCAGGATCAGCCCGCCCCGGCGGATAGAGAGCGTCAGCCCTGCGCCCACCGCGCCGATGGCGCTCGCGGCCGGCGTTCCGATGGCGAGCGAGGCTATGAGCGGCGCATAGCCGGCTTCCGGCAGATTGAAGAGCAGCGCCAGGACCGGCGACAGCAACGTCAGCGGCAGGCCCGTGGCGAGCCAATGGGCGGCGATCTTGGCGAAGGCGGACGCCTCGAGGCTGAGCGGCGACAGCGCGATCAGATCGAGGCTTCCGTCCTCGTAATCGGCCTGGAAGAGACGGTCGAGCGACAGCAGCGCCGCCAGCACCGCCGCCACCCACAACACCCCGCCCGCGATACGGCCCAGCAGCTTCAAATCCGCGCCCACGCCCAGCGGCACCAGCGCCGCGACGGCGGCGAAGAAGGCAAGCGCCAGCGCAGCACTTCCGCCCGCGCGCGTGGCAAGGCGCAGGTCGCGGGCGAGGATGGCGAGGAATGCGGTCATCATTCACACCCACTTTTCCTCCCCCGTTTACGGGGGAGGTGCTGAGTGAGCATTGCGAACGAAGCGGAGGGGGCGAACGCCAGCACTCGCCCCCCTCGCTGCCTTTGGCAGCACTCCCCCCGTAAACGGGGGGAGAAATATGTTGGCGCGCTTCTCATGTCTTGTCCAAGGTCAATCGTGCACAATCGATCCCGAGCGGCTCATGCGTCGCCGCGATCACCATGCCGCCGGAGGCGCAATGCGCCGCGATCATTTCGCTCGCGAGTTTTTTTCCGCTCGCATCGAGGGACGCGAGCGGCTCGTCCATCAGCCAGAGCGGACGATTGCTCAGCTTCAATCGCGCGAGCGCGAGGCGGCGCTTTTGGCCTGCGGAAAGATATTGGCCCGGAAGGGGCGCGAGCCGCGCAAGGCCCGTTTCGGACAACGCCGATTCTACGGGTACATTTGAGCCGTAGAGCTGCGCGAAGAATTTCAGATTTTCCGAAACCGTGAGCTGCGGCTTGACGCCGTCATGATGGCCGAGCCAGCCGGCGAATTTTCCCCGTTCCTCGCCATCGGAAATTTCGCCGGTTTTGATCTGGAAAAGAATTTTTCCCGATGCGGGCGAAAGAAATCCCGCGATCATGCGCAGAAGCGAAGTCTTGCCTGCGCCGTTCGGCCCTTCGATGGCGAGCGCAGCACCCGTTTGAAGCGCGAAATCGAGCCCGCGGAACACAAGCCGCCCCCCGCGGATGCAGGCCAAATCTTTCGCTTCTACGTGCATTATCCCGAGTTCAGAAACTTGCGCAGTTTCCGCTCCAGCTTCGCTGGATTCTTCGTTTCGCACTCCCATACGACCAAGACTTTCCAGCCCATTTTCCTCAGTGCCGCTACGGCATCCTTATCTCGCTGAACATTTCGCGCAAGTTTGGGAACCCAGTAACCTCGATTGGATTTCGGCAAACGCCCATCCAGACAGCGGGCATCGGAATGCTGGTGCCAGAAGCAGCCATGGACGAAGATTGCCTGCTTATGGGGACGCCTAACAATGTCAGGCTTGCCCGGCAACTCTTTTGCATGGAGCCTGAACCGGCATCCTTGACTCTGGATGATGGCGCGAACTGCTCGTTCGGGCTTCATGTTTGTGGACATAATCCGGCGCATATTTTCGGAGCGCCGCCGAGGACTAATCCTATCCACCTTCAGACAACTTTTTGGCCTGCGAGGGGTATTTTTGGAGAAGCCATTTTAGAACTTCAAGTTGATCGGGTGATTTTGCACGGCGTATTTGGACCAAGAGTTTTTCGCTGCTCGGTCTGTCAAGCGTCAGATTTTTCGCGCCTTCGTTGCAAACAGAACAGATAGCTTTAAGATTTTCTGGCTTGTCTGAACCACCTAGCGATTTGTCCAAAATATGGCCGATGTGAAGCCGCGTTTTTCTTGCTGGATCATAAGGATGCGGTTCGCCAGCGACCGCACCACAACTTTGGCAGGTGTAGCCGTTCCGGTCGAGAACAAATGCCCGGACCTCTTTTGAAATGGACCGCTCAAAAGCTGGCTTCGGCTTCGGATCTTCCAGAAGATATTCGCCGGGCTTTAGCTTAGACCGGTCGTTGTGGGTCAGAATCTGGTAGCCCTCTTCCGTTCTCAGTTCTCGCACGCGACGCGCCCATTCGCTAATTCCACCAGAAACCTTGCGGAGTTCCACACTCCCCATTACGCGGCCAATATTCTTCAGGAAGTGTTTTCGCAGTTTTGCGCGGGCGCCTTTGGCCGACATCGAAATTATGCCGCGGCTAGTGTGGAACGAACACCCAATGCGTTCGCAACTTGCAAGCCGACCGCAGCTGCCACCGGTGGCGGAAACGCGTTGCCAACCTGGCGGTACGCATTCGTCTTCTTGCCGCTAAACATCCACTCATCAGGAAACCCCTGAACGCGTGCGACCATGCGCACCGTAAGCTTGGGCATACCATTTACGGGGAAATCAGCCCCGGGCGCCGCTTCGGCGATGCTGAGGCCATCCACCCCGAGTTGCGCCCATGCCTGCCGCGCGCGTGTCGGCCCCAAATCGGGGCCTCCATGTTTCTTCGAGCCGCCAACAATTGTGGGGGCGATTCCATTGGCACGCACGCGCCAATCTTTTGCGCCTGGCCAGCGCCGCTCCCTCATCAGATCGAAAAGCGTTGCACCCACCGTTCGTGGCGTCTGTGCTTCTGACGGCCACGCGAAATTGCACGCAAAATCCTTCTTCAGCGCCACGAGAATCAATCGCGGCCTCTGCTGAGGTACGCCAAAATCGCGGGCGTTGAACAGCTTCCACCCCACGAAGCGGAAGCCCTGCTTCTTCAGCGAAATCTCAATCCACTCGCGATAGCTACTAAAAGCGGGATCGAGCAATCCGCGGACATTTTCGATCATCACCGCCTTTGGGCGGCACTCGGCAATTTGCTCGAGCGCAATTGGAAAAAGATTGCGCTCATCCTTGTCACCGAGCTGTTTGCCAGCGACGGAAAATGGCGGGCAAGGAAGCCCACCAGCATACAGGTCGATGCCTTTGTATTTGTAAGCAGGAAAGTCCTTCAGATCGCACTCGGAGACCTTCCATTTCGGGCGATTTATCCTGAGCGTCTCGCAGGCCCATTTGTCGATTTCGACCAAATCGAGATGTTTGAATCCGGCCTGCTCCAGCCCCAGAGCCTGACCGCCAGCACCTGCGCAGACCTCAATCGAATACATGCGGCCCCTCGCAATTGATCCTTGTGTTCTTCTTTTGTACTATTTTGATTCGCAGGTCAATTGTCTGGGCGCGGCCGCCCCTCTGTGAAGGCCGATTTCTCCTTATCCCGCGATATATTGCGCGCCGTTGACCGTCAGCGTCGCGCCGGTGATGAAGGCGGAATCGTCGGAGGCCAGGAACAGCGCGGCTTTGGCGATCTCCTCGGCCTTGCCGAGACGGCCCACGGGGATCGTGGCGATGATGCTTTCCAGCACCTTCTCCGGCACCGCCTTGACCATTTCGGTGTCGATATAGCCGGGCGCGATGACATTGACCGTGATGCCCTTCTTCGCGGTCTCCTGGGCCAGCGCCTTGGTGAAGCCGATGATGCCGGCTTTGGCGGCGGAATAATTGGTCTGGCCCATCTGGCCCTTCTGGCCGTTGATCGAGGAGATGTTGATGATGCGGCCGAAATTTTTTTCGCGCATCGAATCGATCACGTGGCGGCACATGTTGAACAGCGAATCGAGATCGACGCGGATGACATCGCGCCATTGCTCGGCCGTCATCTTGTGCAGCATGGCGTCGCGCGTGATGCCGGCATTGTTAACGAGCACATCGACGGGCCCGAGCGCCTTCGTCACGTCGGCGATGCCCGCCTGGCAGGCCGCGAAATCGCCCACGTCCCATTTGAACGTGCCGATGCCGGTCTCGCTTTTGAATTTGGCGGCGGCTTCGTCATTGCCGCCGTAATTGGCGGCGACCTTGTAGCCGGCTTGCTTGAACGCGAGCGAAATCGCATGCCCGATTCCCCGCGTTCCCCCCGTCACCAATGCCACGCGCGACATGAGCTATCTCCCCTGAAATTTATGGATTTCTCTTAACATCGCGAAAGGGGCCTGCGAAGAGTGTCGCTGTCGCAGGCCGCTTTTACGCACTTATATTGCGTTCGCGGGATTACCGCTCGACGCACATGGCGATCCCCATGCCGCCGCCGATGCACAGCGTGGCAAGGCCCTTATGGGCGTCGCGCTTGGCCATTTCGAAGAGCAGCGTCGTCAGCACGCGCGCGCCCGACGCGCCGATGGGATGGCCGATGGCGATGGCGCCGCCATTCACGTTCACCTTCGACGTATCCCAGCCCATGTCCTTGTTCACGGCGCAGGCCTGGGCGGCGAAGGCTTCGTTGGCCTCGACCAGATCGAGATCGGAAGCCTGCCAGCCCGCCTTCTTGAGCGCGGCGCGCGAGGCGGGGATCGGCCCCGTGCCCATGATCTTCGGATCGACGCCCGCATGCGCCCACGACACGATGCGCGCCATCGGCGTCAGCCCGCGCGCCTTGGCTTCCTTCGCCGTCATCAGCACGACGGCGGCGGCGCCGTCATTGATGCCCGACGCATTGGCGGCCGTGACCGTGCCGTCTTTCTGGAAAGCGGGTTTGAGGCCCGCGACGCCTTCGTAAGTCACGCCGTCGCGGATGAATTCATCGGTATCGACGATCGTATCGCCCTTGCGGCCTTTCACGGTGACGGGCGCGATCTCGTCCTTGAAGCGGCCCGATTTGCGTGCGGCTTCGGCCTTGTTCTGCGAGGCGACGGCGAATTTGTCCTGCTGCTCGCGCGTGATCTGCCATTCGCGCGCGACGTTTTCCGCCGTCACGCCCATGTGGTAGCCGTTGAAGGCGTCCCACAATCCGTCCTTGATCATCGTGTCGATGAAAGCGAGATCGCCCATCTTCTGGCCTGCGCGCAGATAGGCGGCGTGCGGCGCCATACTCATGGATTCCTGTCCGCCCGCGACGACGATCTTGGCATCGCCATTGACGATCTGCTGATAGCCCAGCGCCACCGAGCGCAACCCCGAGCCGCAAAGCTGATTGACGATCCAGGCCGGCGTCTCCACCGGAATGCCCGCCGCGATGGAGGCCTGCCGGCCCGGATTCTGGCCCTGCGCCGCGGTCAGGATCTGGCCCATGATGACTTCCGACACGTCCTTGCCCGTCACATCGGCGCGCTTGAGCGCGGCCTCGATGGCGGTCTTTCCCAGCTCATGGGCGGGGATTTGCGCAAAGGCGCCGTTGAAAGAGCCGACCGGCGTGCGCGCGCCCGAAACGATGACCACTTCTTCCATGGATGACTCCTGAGCCTCTCCTCATTGTGCTGCGCACAAAATGGCGCGAATGCGGGCCGCGGTAAACCGCGATAAATTACCCATGCAAATCAGAACCTTAGCAAAGACCTACCACCTATGAGTTGCGCGTCGCCGTGCAAAAGACGCTGGACATGGTGGAGAATGTAACGTTTCCTTATGCGGATTTCGCGCCCGCAAAGAGGCGCGGCGAACCAATGGGTTGGGTAACGTGTCGGAAGAAGCCAGTCATCCGAGTGAATCGCCGGTTGTAATAAAAAAATACGCAAACCGGCGCCTCTACAACACGCAGACATCGAGCTATGTGACGCTCGATCATCTGGCGCAGATGGTGAAGGACGGCGCGGAGTTCGAAGTGCGCGACGCGCGCACCGGCGAAGACATCACGCGTTCCGTCCTTACACAGATCATCTTCGAGGAAGAGGCGAAGGGCCAGAGCCTTCTGCCGATCCGCTTCCTGCGCCAGCTGATCCGCTTCTATGGCGATTCGCTGCAGGCGTTCCTGCCGGGCTATCTCGATCTCTCGATGGAAAGCTTCACCAAGAACCAGGAAGACATGCGCCATCGCATGGCGGAAGCCTTCGGCGGCGGCGGACAGGCGCTCGAGAACCTGACGCGGCAGAATCTGGCGATGTTCGAACGCGCCATGAAGATGTTCTCGCCCTTCGCCATGATGGGCCGCGACAACGGCGCGACACCCAAGGCCGGCAACGGCAGCGCCGAGCCGCAAGCGCAATCCGAAGAAATCGGCGAGCTCAAGAACGAGATCGAAGCGATGCGCAAGCAGCTTTCCGAGCTCGCGCAGCAGCGGAAATAACCTCAGGCCGTCGCCACAAGCCGGCCCTTCTTCGCACGCTTGTCATAAGGGCGCACGTGGATCTCCACCGTGCGGCCGAGCGCGGTGAGCCACGCCGCGAGCCGGTCGATGGTCACGCTTTCCATGCGCCCGCGAAGCATTTTCGACAGCGTCGGCTGATCGGTGCCGCAAATCCTGGCGGCATCCTGCTGGGTCAGCTTGCGCGCGGCGATGGTCTCGGCGATGGCGTCGATGAGCGCGCACTTGGCGGTCAGCTCGGCGACCTCGTCCGGCGCAAAGCCCATATCCGCGAAGACATTTCCGCTGCCGCCCCGATGCGTAGCCTTTGAAAGTAATTTATTCATTGGAACGTTCACTAACACACCGTCATCACACGGTCGCGCGCCTTTCGCGCGCGATCCGGGTGATCCAATTATTCATACGAAGAACGCGGAGACGCGGATGCGTAACGTGCTCCGCGCACTCCGCGTAGAGATCAAATTGGATCGCCCGGACCCTCCGCAAAAATGCTCCGGGCCGGGCGATGACGAAGTGTTGCTCTTGAATAAATATGGCAAATTTGCCATATGCCGTCAAGCGCCCCTCGCCCATTCCGGCGCGATGACCGGCTCGCCGAAATAATAGCCCTGGAAATAATCGACGCCGAAGCCTTCGAGAAGGGCTGCGTCTTCTTCCGAGCTCACCCATTCGGCGACCGTCTTGAGATTGAAATTCTGGGCGAGGTCCACCAGCGTGCGCACGAAGGTTTGATTGTCGGGCGAGGACGAAAGCCCGCGCACGAAAGCGCCGTCGATCTTGACCATGTCGACGCGCAGCATCTGAAGGTTGCGGAACGATGTGAAGCCTGCGCCGAAATCGTCGATGGCGACGCGGCAGCCCATGGCGCGCAAATTCGAGACGAAGCGGGCGCTGTCCTCGAAATCGTCCAGCGCCGCGGTCTCCGTCAGCTCCACGATGATGCGGCTCGCCACTTCGCTGTTGGCGCGCATGTAATTGATGAAGGATTGCAGCCATGAGGGATCGCTCGAGGTGGTGCCCGAGACGTTGACCGCGAGCGTGATGTCGGGATGGGCGTAGAGCTGGGCCACCGTCATTTCGAGCGCGTGGCGGTCGACGAGGCGCACGAGCCCGAGCTGCTCGGCCGCGGGGATGAATTGATCGGCCGCGGCCACGGTTCCATCGGTGCGCGCCATGCGCAAGAGGCATTCGTGATGGACGGGCAGCCGCGTCTTCGCCGACACGATGGGCTGATAGGCGAAGACGAGACGGCGCTCGTTGAGCGCGGCCACGACTTCGTCGGCGATCGCCATCAATCGGAGCCGCGCGGTCTCGCGTTGCGGCGATTTGGAATAGACGGCAAAGCCGTCGCGCCCCGAGCCGCGCGCGCGATCGAGCGCTTCCTCGGCGCGCAGCATCGCTTCCTGGCTGGAGGCGGCGGCCGAGGGCAGGAGCACCGCGCCGACGCTGATCGTCGCCGACACGGTTCCCGTGCGCGTCTCGATCACGCCTTCGCGCACCGCCGCGCGCAGCCGCTCGGCCACGGCGGCGATTTCGTGCTGGCTGCAATCGGCGAGGATGACGCCGAGCTTGTTGCCGGCCGTGCGGCCGATCACGTCGCTGCCCCGGAGCGTGGCCGAAAGCCTCTCGCCCACGGCCACGATCACCTCGTCGGCCGCGCCGAAACCGTAGGCCTCGTTGATCATGGCGAGCCGGTCGATGGAGGCGACGAGATAGGCGCAATCGCGCGCCTCCGCCTTCGCCCGCTCGATGGCGCTCGCAAGTTCGGAACGCAGGGATGTGCGGTTGAGATGGCCCGTGAGTTCGTCGCGCGTGGCGAGATAGGAAAGCCGCTGCGCTTCGAGCTTCTCTTCGGTGATGCAGCGCATGACGCCCGTCAGACGCTCGGCCGCGCCCTCGGTGCCCGAAACGCGCAGGCCCCGCATCTCGAACCACACGGTGCCGAGCGCGGAGGCCACCTCGAATTCGAATTCGAAGGCGCAGTCCTGCGGCGTGCGTCCCTCGACGATTGCGCTCAGATGTTCGCGGCCCGCGGCACTCATCCAGGCGCGCAAGGTTGCGCCATGCGCCAGACGTTGGGGATCGGAGTGGAAACTCAGAAGTTCTTCGGCGCCCTGCCAGGCGATCATGTCGTCGGCGAGCGTCCAATCGAATGCGACCAGCCGCGCGGACGCAACCGCAAGGCGCAGACATTCCGCGTCGTGCACCGCGGAAAGCGCGCGGAATGGCTCCGCAGGCTTCCTGGGAAGCGTCTCACTCAACACAACCACCATCCCTTGGCCTGTTTTCGGCCTTTGGGGCGATGATCGCCGCGGGAAATTAAAAAACCCGAAACTTTTGAGGCAACAGCGGCGCTTCGCGTTACTGGTGCAAGCTTTGCCTTAAGGACCGGTTATGACCGGGTCTGGCACGTTTGGAATTGGCGCAACCGCGCGCGGATTTCCCTTGCGCGCCGTGCCCTTGCGCGCGAAGGGGCCGAAGGACGCGCGCGATTTTCATGGTGAACGCGAAGGGGAGTGCCGCAGCCGAACCGCGATCGCCGCAGATGGGCCGCGCGAAGATTCGTCCCAATTCGAAACAGATCGCGCGCCAGACTGGCGGAACGCATGGCTCAATTGCGCATTCGTGGCGCAAGTGCTGGGGCAGATGCTGACGAAAAATGAATATGACCGCTCAGCGTTTCGCGTTTACGGAGAACGCATGCGGGCGCTTTCGCTTGGCCTCGACCTCAGCGCCTGAGGCGAGCGCAACCCCGATCAATCCCGCTGCCGAGAAGAGCGCAAGCGCCATGCGCGCCGGTTGCGCGTCCGACAAAAACGACGCCGAAGCCGCGAGGAACGCGAGCGCGCCCAGGCCCGCATGGATATTCCTTCTGCGCAACGCCATCGCCAGCATGGCGCAGACGCTGGCAAAGAGCGGCGCGAAGGCGGCAGCAGCCTCGCCCGTCATGGCCGCGAACAAGCCTGCGATCAGCGCGACGCAGAGAATGAACGTCGCGAGCGCGGTATTGATCCTGTTGCCCGCCATGGCGAGCGCAAGCGATGCGGGCGCCAGAGCCGCGACGAGAAGTGCGATGGCGTCGGCCTCGTCGGGCAGATGGGCGAGCGCGGCCAGGAGATCGGCGGCCGCCAGGCTCGCATAAAGCGCCGATGCGAACATCACATAGGCGCGCGCGGTTTTGCGCGCATGGCTGCCGATCAGCGCCGCCACGATCGCGCCGAAACCGAGCACCAGGGCGAATGCGATCTCACCCATGGCGGCGCATAAGCAGCGATTTGATGTCTTCGAGCATGCGCTCGACGCGTTCCAGGCGCTTGGCGATGTCCGGCAATGAATCGCCGCGGGGAACGGGCGTGGAGATCCCGGCGTGTCTGGCGACATCTTCGGCGGGCGCGTTCAGCAGCGCCGCCATGAGGCCGACATCGCGCGCCGAAAGCTCGCGCTGGTCCTTCCACACTTCCGCGATCGCTTCGTCATCGAGGCCGAGCGCGCGGGCGAGATCGGCGCGCGACAGATGCACCGAAGCGAGCCGCGAATCGAACCATTCGCCATCGAAGAAAAGCGCCATCGGCGAATCTTACACGGATTCGCCCTATAATGCGGGCTTGGCCACCAGCGCCGCCCCGATCACGCGGCCATAGCCGTTCTTCTGCACGATGACGGCGATCTCATCCTTGGACGCGCCGCCGATTTCCTGCCTCGGCAGATCGAGCGACACGGGCTGGCCTTTCCACAGGCCCACCGCTTTCACATCCTGCACCACGTTGCGGTAGGTCATGGTGCGCCCGCTATTTTCGCCGGCGGTGATCGTCACCGTCGCCTTGGGCAGGATGCGGAAGAGCCAGATCGTGGCCGACGATCCCTCGCCCGCGCCCACATCGATATGCACTTCCTTGTCCGTCGTCGCGACCGAGACGGGCACGGCCTGCATGTCGCCCTCGCGCACGCCGATCGCCGCATCGATCGCCTGCTCGCGGCTGCCGACGAGATCGTCCACGCCGTCCACGATCATCTGCGGCGTGTAGACGCCGCCCCGCCCCATGGATTCGGCATAGGCCTTCTGGCGGCTGGTGTTGGCGGCGGAGGCGAGCGTGTCCTTCCAGCCCAGCATGTCCCAATAGGTGATGGGAAGGCTGAGGGCGATGAGATCGCGACGGTCGGCGAGCTGGGCCATCAGCGCATCGGCGGGCACGCAGGAGGAGCAGCCCTGGCTCGTGTAAAGTTCCACCAGCACGGGCCGGGGCGGCCCCGGCGGGGGCGTGGGCTCGGTCGCCTCGGCCTTGGGTTTCCGGACGTGCTTGGCCGCATGGGCGGCGAGCGCCGTGCCGGCAGGAAATCCGGCAATAAGGGCTAGCGACGCCAGACTCAGGCGGCTGAAAGCGGTCAAACGGAATTGCATAAGACGAGAATAGGGTCCGCGCCCGGCCCCCTCCATTCACTTCGGCTTGATGGGCTTGCCCCCCGGCCCTCCCAGGCCCGCATTGTCGCTACGGAAGGGGGAGGCGTACAGACAAATCTCGCGCGATTGGAACGGGACGGTAACGCGCCAAACCCCCGTCAGCGGAGCTTGTCTTGGGGATCTGGCCGCTCGCCGCCTTTTCGCCGCATCAGCCGGTCGAACGCCTTGAAGTCGGCGCGGGCGCGGCGCTGGGCGAAGAAGGTTGCGGTATTCATCACGGCAAGCTTTTCGGCGACAGCAGTGGCCACGAATTGATTGACGCTGACGCCTTCTTCCCTGGCGACGCGCTCGACCTCGGCTTTCACCGAACGGGGAAGCCTGAGCGGATAGGTGCTTTGGGCGGTTTTCATTTCACTCTCCTTACAGCCTCCGACGGCGACAGCAATTGGATATTGAAGGTTCCGTGCGCCGGCTCGAAATCGCGCCGGTTGAAAGTGACGATCGCATCGGCGCGTCCGTTCACCGCCGCCTCCAGAACCAGTTCATCGGCAGGATCGCGCAATTGCGGCCGCCACATGAAATGCGTCTCGACGGGCTCGCACATCGCGATGACGGCATCAACGAAAATCCCCGCCTCCTTCAACCCGAGCCCGGCCGCCAGACAATGCTCCGCCAGAAGGCAGGTCGCTTCGTATTCAAGCGCGAGCGCCACGTTCGCCACCATCGTCAGCCGCGAACGGCGGACAAGGCGCAGCAATTCGGCCGATGCCCCGGCCGGGCTGCGCATGGCGGCCACGACGACATTGGTGTCGAGGACGGCCCTCATGCAGAAGTGATATCACATTGCCCATGATATTACAACGTGGCCGGCCGGGCGGGACGAATTGGTCAGCGGCGGCCGCTGAGCGGCAATCCGGAAAACGGAACCTCGATCAGCCTGGCCTCGCCCTTGTCCGGCGACCAATAGGTGGAGAACGAGAGCGACGCGAGCTTGCCGCCGAAGCCTCCCCGCGCCCGGAAGGCGAACACCATGAGCAGAGGCTGGCCCGCTTCGACGCTCGTCCAGTCGCCGATCTGGCGCATCTCGCATTGGGCGGAACTGTAGCCGCAGATCGCGACGCCGCCGACCTCCGCCCATTGGCTCGTATTCGCCTGATCGTCGATGAGCTGGGGCAACGGCATCTGGTTCAATCGCAAAAGACCGGCCTCGGGCGCGCGCAGGGCGAGCACGACGATGGTCTGCTGTGCGGTGTTCGTCGCGCCGAGCACGCTGAAAGCGAGACCGTCTTTCGCGCGTTCGGCGATGGGCTTCATCGGCGGCGCGCCCTCTTTCAGCGGCAATCCGAGAAAGACGACGGGAATGGTTTTGGCGCCGCCCGGATCTCCGGACGGCTCGGCCTGCACGTCGAATGTCGCCGATGCATGACTGCCGTCGAGCCCGCCGTAACCGTTGAAGGTGAGCACGAGACTGGCGCTCTCGCCGTGATCGAGCGTGCTCCAGCTCGAATCGTCGGCGGTGGCGCAGCGCTCGGCGTCATAGCAGAAGGGAATTCCCTCGACGCGGTATTGCCGGAGGAACGCGCCGTTGTCGTCGACGGCGGCGGCGGTCTGCGTTTGCAGATAATGCACGCGCATCGTCTGCTCCGCCATGTTGGTGATATTCACCAGAAGCATGAGGCCCTGCGGCGTGGCTTTGACCTGGGTCAGGGCGAATTTGATGCCGTCATAGGTGCGGCTCGTCTGGCCGAGACCGATGGAATCCGAAGCGGCACTTTGCCGGACCTGGGCGGCTTGCGGCGCGGACGCGGCCGGCGTTTGTGCCGACGCTTGCGGCGCGGCGGCTTGCGGCGGCGCTGTTGCGACAGAATTTGTTGTACCCGATTGCGTGGCCGCGACTGTCGGCTCGTGATGCCAGAGCCTCGGAAGGAATATCACGCCCGCAAGGATCAGGATCAGCGCAATGACCGCCGCCCCGGCGAGCTTCACGTCGCGCAGGATCGTGCGATGCTTGCGTTCCTCGGCGATACGCAAGCGCACCTGTTCGGCGGTCTCCAGCTTGTCGGCGATGTGGCTGCACAATTCGTCGAGCTTGTTTTCGAAATCGTGGAACAGATCGATAAACTGCGCCGTGCTCATCTGATAGGTGAAGGCGCCGCTCGGCACGATGTCCTGGATGCGCGCGGGGATGATGGTGCGGTGGAACTTCGAGGCGATGGCGAGTTCCTTGGGAATCTCGGTCGACTGATTGGCGTTCTGCGAGAACAGCAGCAGCACGAGGCCGCATTTCTCGATCGCGCTGACGATCGAGCCCTGATAATCGTCGCCCAGATGCACATCGCGCGAGGAAATCCAGCAGCCGATCCCGCGCTTTTCGATCTCGCGCACCAGCCGGTCGGCGGTGGCCTGATCGCCCGAGGCATAGCTGATGAAGACCCGCTGGCTTACGTCCATTCCCGCCCCGACCGCGCCTAAGCCGCCAGCAATCTCCTTAACACAAAGGGCAGAATCCCGCCATTGCCGAAATAGGCGACTTCGTCTTCGGTCAGGATCATCAGCGTGAGCGGAAGTGCGGCCGTCTTGCCGTCCGCATAGGTGATTTTCGCACCGACATTCATGCGCGGCTTGATCGCGCCGGAAAGACCCGGAATGTCGATCGTCTCGCGGCCGGTGAGCGCGTAATCCTTGCGCGTCTTGGCGTCGGTGAATGTGAGCGGCGCAATGCCCATGCCGATCAGATTGGAGCGGTGAATGCGCTCGAAGCTTTCGGCGATCACGGCGCGCACGCCGAGAAGCTTCGGCCCCTTCGCCGCCCAGTCGCGCGACGAACCGGTGCCGTATTCCTTGCCGCCGATGACGACCGCGGCAACACCGTCTTTCTGATAGCGCATGGCCGCATCGAAGATCGGCATCTCCTCGCCCGCGCTTTGCGCATCGGCGTAATAGAGCGTGTTGCCGCCTTCGCGCCCGCCCATCATCTCGTTCTTGATGCGGATATTGGCGAAGGTGCCGCGCACCATCACTTCGTCATTGCCGCGCCGCGAACCGTAGGAATTGAAATCCTTCGCCTCCACGCCGTGCTCGATCAGATAGCGCCCGGCGGGTCCGTCCTTCTTGATGGAGCCCGCGGGGCTGATGTGATCGGTGGTGATGGAATCGCCGAAGAGCGCCAGGATGCGCGCGCCCTTGATGTCGGCGACGCGCGCGGGCTCCGCCTTCATGCCGTCGAAATAGGGCGGGTTCTTCACGTAAGTGGATTTCGCGTCCCACGCATAGGTCTTGCCCTTCGAGACCTTGATCTTCTTCCACTCGGCCGTGCCTTCGAACACATTGCCGTAACGCTTGCGGAAGCTCGCCGCCGTTACCGATTTGCGGATCGTGTCGGCGATCTCCTTCGGCGAGGGCCAGATGTCTCTCAGATAGACCGGCTCGTCGTTGAGGTCGTAGCCGATGGGCTCATGCGTCAGATCGAGATTGATGGAGCCCGCCAGCGCATAGGCGACCACCAGCATGGGCGAGGCAAGATAATTGGCGCGCACCTGCGGATGCACGCGACCCTCGAAATTGCGGTTTCCCGAAAGCACGGCCGCGGCCACGAGATCGCCTTCGGTCACGGCCTTGGCGATGGCGTCGGGCAAGGGGCCGGAATTTCCGATGCAGGTGGTGCAGCCATAGCCGACGAGCTCGAAGCCGAGCTTGTCGAGATAGGTGTTGAGCCCGGCTCTTTCGAGATAATCGGTGACGACCTGGCTTCCGGGCGCAAGCGATGTCTTGACCCAGGGCCGCACTTTCAATCCGCGCTCGACGGCCTTCTTGGCAACGAGGCCGGCACCGATCATCACGGAAGGGTTAGAGGTGTTGGTGCACGACGTGATCGCCGCGATCACCACATCGCCATGGCCGATGGTGTAATTGGTGCCCTCGACCTTCACGCGGCGCTTGGCATCGTCCTCCTTCTTGAAGACGTTCATCAGCGCGACCGCGAATTCATGCGCGGCCTTCTCCAGCGAGACGCGATCCTGCGGACGGCGCGGGCCGGCAAGGCTCGGCTCGACCTTGGAGAGATCGAGCGCGAGCGTGTCGGTGAAGGCGGGCTCGGGCGATTTCGACGTGCGATAAAGCCCCTGGCCCTTGGCATATTTCTCGACCAGGGCTACGCGGGCGGCGTTGCGTCCCGTCGCTTTCAGGTAACGGATGGTTTCGGAGTCGATCGGGAAGAAACCGCAGGTCGCGCCATATTCCGGCGCCATATTGGCGATGGTGGCGCGGTCTTCCAGCGCCATCTCGTCGAGACCCGGCCCGTAGAATTCCACGAACTTCCCCACCACGCCCTTCTTGCGCAGCATTTCGGTGACGGTGAGCACGAGATCGGTGGCGGTGACGCCTTCGCGCAATTTGCCCGTCATGCGGAAGCCGATGACTTCGGGAATGAGCATGGAGATCGGCTGGCCGAGCATGGCCGCTTCCGCCTCGATGCCGCCCACGCCCCAGCCGAGCACGGAAAGGCCGTTCACCATCGTGGTGTGGCTGTCGGTGCCGACGAGCGTATCGGGAAACGCGTATTCGACCGTCTTCTTTCCGTCCTTGGCTTTGCGCGTCCACACGGTCTGCGCCAGATATTCGAGATTGACCTGATGGCAGATGCCGGTTCCCGGCGGCACGACGCGGAAATTGGCGAAGCCCTGCTGGCCCCAGCGCAGGAAGGCATAACGCTCCTTGTTGCGCTGATATTCCATGGCGACGTTCTTCTTGAAGGCGTCGCGCTTGCCGAAGAAATCGACCATCACCGAATGATCGATCACGAGATCGACTTCGGCGAGCGGATTGATCTTCTCCGGGTCTCCGCCGAGGTTCTTCATCGCATCGCGCATGGCGGCGAGATCGACGACGGCGGGAACCCCGGTCAGGTCCTGCATCAACACGCGCGCCGGCCGGAACGCGATCTCGCGATCCGACGTCTTCTTCCTCAGCCAGTCGGCGACCGCCTTGATATCGTCTTTCGTGACGGTTGCGCCGTCTTCGTGGCGCAACAGATTCTCCAGCAGCACCTTCATCGAATAGGGAAGCTTCGAAATGCCTTTCAGCCCGTTCTTCTCCGCTGCCGTGAGGCTGAAATAGGCGTAGGACTTTGCGCCCGCCGTCAGCGTGCGGCGGGATTTGAAACTGTCGGGATGGGCTGTCATGGACGTCCCTTGGGCTAAGGGGGATTGAATGGCGCGTGGTTTAGTCAGATTCATGGGCGATGCCAAGGGAGATCGAGCAATGGCCAACAATGTGACGGTCGAGCGTAACGGCGCGATAACCACCGTGATCCTCAACCGCCCCGATGTGCGCAATGCCGTGGACCGTCCGACGGCCGAAGCGCTGGCCGCGGCCTTCCTCGAATTCGAACGCGATGACAATCAATTGGTTGCGGTGCTCTGGGGCGCGGGCGGCACGTTCTGCGCGGGCGCCGATCTCAAGGGCGTGGCCGGCGGGCGCGGCAACCGCACGGTGAAGCCCGGAACCGATCCGCTGGCGGGCGATGCGCCGATGGGGCCGACGCGGCTCAGGCTTTCCAAGCCGGTGATCGCGGCGGTTTCCGGTTATGCGGTTGCGGGCGGGCTCGAGCTCGCCTGCTGGTGCGATCTGCGCGTGGCGGAGGACGATGCGGTGTTCGGCGTGTTCTGCCGGAGATGGGGCGTGCCGCTGATCGACGGGGGAACGGTCAGGCTTCCGCGCCTCATCGGGCAAAGCCGCGCGCTCGACATGATCCTCACGGGGCGTCCCGTCAGCGCGATGGAGGCCTTCGCCATGGGCCTTGCCAATCGCGTCGTGAAGAAAGGCGAGGCGCGCGCGCAAGCCGGGCAACTCGCAAGCGAGATCGCGCGCATGCCGCAGATCTGCATGAAGGGCGATCGCGCCTCGGTCCACGAACAATGGGACCTCGATCATTTCGCGGCCATGGCCAATGAATTCGCGCATGGTGAAAAGACGCTGAGGAGCGGCGAAGCCTTGCGCGGCGCCGCACGGTTTTCATCGGGAAAAGGGCGCGGCGGCAGCTTCGAGGATATCTAGTCATGCTTCGAGGCCGCGCTCGCTGCGCTCGCACCTCAGCATGACGAGAATTTTTGCGCGTCATCCTGCGGTGCGACCCCGCACTTGATGCGGGGGAGCCCCGAAGGACCTTATTATTGCCCAATTCCTTGCGCACAAAGGATTCCGTGCCTGTGGGGGCATGGGGCGGAGAACGCCCCGCTTCGCTTCGTGAGATTCGATGGCGCGCTTTGCTATCGCGGCAATTCTTGCGCTCGCGTGTATCGCGGGCGAGGCTGCGCGCGCGCAGATGCCGTTGTCGGAGCGCCTGTCCAACGAGAAGCTCGCCAATATCGAGCCCGGCGAATACCAGGCGGGCGACGCGATGAAATTCGAGCTCGATGCCGGCGACGGCTATTATCTTCTGCGCTTCGACGGCGATCCGGAAGTTTTCGTGCTCTACAGCGATTACACCTCGCTCGGCGGACGCGCGCTGAAATACGATTCCGGCGAGACGGCGATGCAGATCACGGGCTGGGGCGGCATCACGCTCTATACCGATGCGCGCCCCGCGGGCCTGCCCGCCGTGCGCATCGGCGATTCCGATCCGCCAGAACTCAAATCCGTCTCGCTCTCCGACATGCAGAACGCGGTCGACGACGAAAGCCAGCATCTGGCCTATATGCGCCGTCTCAATCTCCGTTTCGATGCGGACTGGAAAGCGCTCGCGAACGACGATGCGTTGCGCGCGCGCGCCTTCGATGCGCTGGAAAACACGGCCCGCGGCATCGACCGCTTCGCGGCGAGTGCCGCGGCGCGCAAAGCGCTGGCCGCCCATTTCAATCGCGTGGTGATCGCGACGGGCGGCAAGCCCATGCTCACGACCAAGGACAAGATGCTGATCGCCACCTTCGATCCCGGCCAGGGCTGGCGGGGCCGGGCGTCGTCGCGCGCCATCGCCCGCGCGCTCGAGCGTCTCCTGCACGTGAAATGATGTCAGAGCCGGACTAGCGGCGGCGCGCCGCGCGCCGCAACGCTTCTTATCCCGGCCGCGACCGAACGCGCATCGTCGAGCGCGTTATGCGCGCGCCCCGAAAATTCCGCGCCCGCCACGGCCGCCACATCGCAGGCATGCTTGCCCTTCAGATCGAAGCCCTGCGCGATCAGCCACGGGATGACGTTGATATACGCTGGCAGCGGCGGCGCATCCTTCAGGCCATAGAGCCGGAGATTTGCGAGGAAGATCAGGTCGTCGCGGCCGAAGGCGGCGATGGGCCCGGGGCTCGCGAATTCCACGAAGCGGCGATAGGCATCGGCGAAATCGACCCCGCGCGCGGCGACCTCGGCGTTCGTGATCCCCGTCAATCGCGTCAGATAGCCGGAAATCGCGGGATTGAGCCGCGGCTTGACGAGGACCTCGAACGAAGCGGCCTCCTCATACGTTACCGCATCGAGCTTCACCGCGCCGATCTGCACGACCTCGGTGAACTCGCCGGGGCCGAGCCAGCGCCGCGCCATCGAGCCCTCCCAGGCGGTGAATTCGAGGTCGAAGACGGTCAAGGGAATCTGTGGACAAGTGACCATGCGAATTTCAAACCGGGGGATGACAGGCGGTTAAGACATTCTTAACGCTCGCGGGAGAGCGTAAGAGGCGGGCAATCTGCGATGAGGCACATGGCAGTCGTCGAGCAGGTGAACACAAGAGAGGGCGCGGTTCCAGTTCCGCGGGACGCGGAGCCGCAGAGCGATCTTGGCAAGCTTGCCGCGCTTCATGCCGAAGCCCGGGAGACCGCAATCTTGGCCAATCTTTTGGGACGCGCGCCTTACGCCATGGTGGCGCTGGCGGTGGCCGCCGGACTCTCGGCGGCGCTTTCGGCCGCTTCCATGCCGGCGGCGCAGATCATGACCTGGCTGGTTCTGATGATCGCGGGCCTCGCCGCCATGGCGCGCGCTTACGCCCACGCCATCGCCGCACCCTTCGAACGGGCGACGCTGAAATCCTTCTCGCAGGATCTGACGGCCATCACCGTCTATCTCGGCTTCGCCTGGGGCGCGGGCGCATTCCTGATCCTGCCCACGCTCATTCCCTTCCCGGCCGTAAGCTATGCGGCCATCACGGCGGCGGGATTTGCGTTCCTGCTGCGCGACCGCAACATCGCGCTCGCCTTCCTCGGACCGGCGGCGGCGCTTTCGGCGCTGGCCTGCATCGTGAGGCCGCTGCCGGGCGCCGGCCTTGCGGGGCTTCTGGTTCTGGCGGCATCGGCAGCGGTTGCGGGCGCCATCCTGCTGGCCGCGCGGATGGCCCAATCCCGCGCCCAACCGGCCTGAATTTCCTTCCAAAATTCAACGAGGGCGCGTTGGCCTCTCCATTGTTAACGCTATAATTGCGAGCAGCGGCTAAGGTCGCGGGGCATTCCGGGCGTGAGCTCCCCATGACGCTCAATCCTGCTTCCATCGGCGAAACATCCTTGCCCGACGACGACGCACGCGCGGCCGCCCGCCTCGACGCCGCCCTCAAACTCCTCAAAGCCTCCGAACCGGGCGTGACCGATTTCTTCCAGTCGCTCTATCGCGGCGCGCCGCCCGACGACGTCAACCGCCTGGCGCCCGCCTCGCTCGCAGCCCTTGCCCGCCTCGTCTTCGACGAGACGCGGCGGCGCAAGCAGGGCGAGACCTTGGTCGCCATCCGCGAATTCCGCGCCGAAACCGGCGAGGAAACGCGCGGCGAACTCATCCTCATCGCCGTCAATGACGACATGCCGTTCCTCTTCGACTCGCTGATCGGCGAGGCCAACGAACAGGGCGCGCGCATCCTGGCCCTCTATCATCCCGTCATGACGGTCACGCGCGACGGCGAAGGCGTGCGCGGAGTGGCAGGTGCTGCCTTCCGCGAAAGCGTGATCGTGCTCGTGCTCGATGCGATGCTGGCCGAGGACAAGCGGCGCGCGCTGATCGAAGGCGCGCATGTCACCTTCGGCAAGGTGCGCCTTGCCGTGCGCGACTGGCGCAAGATGCTCGCCCATCTGAAGGCGACCATCGGCGAACTCGTCTCCAATCCGCCCCATGTCACCGACGAGGAGCTGAACGAAAGCGTGGCCTTCCTCGAATGGTTTTCGGACAATCATTTTACCTTCCTCGGCGCGCGCGATTACGCCTATATCGAAACCAATGGCGGAAAGCTGGAGCCGATCGCCGAATCCGGGCTCGGCGTTCTGAGCGACGTCGAGGCCCGCGTGATCCGCCGCGGCGAGGACCGCGCCACGCTGACGCCCGAGGTGCGCGCCTTCCTGACGCAGCCTTCGCCCCTCATCATCACCAAATCCAACGAGCGCGCCCGCGTGCATCGCCGCGTGCACATGGATTACATCGGCGTGAAGATGTTCGACGCGGCGGGCCGGCTCACCGGCGAGCGCCGCTTCGTGGGCCTCTTCACCTCGGGCGCCTATTCGCGCCGGCCCGGCGACATCCCGCTCCTGCGGCTGAAAGTGCGCCATGTGCGCGAGCGCGCTGGCCTCGCCGCCGACAGCCATGACGGCAAGGCGCTCGCCCATATCCTCGACAATTATCCGCGCGACGATCTTTTCCAGGTTTCGGAAGACGAGCTTTTCCATATCGCGCTCGGCATATTGCGGCTGGGCGAACGGCCGAAAGTGCGCGTGTTCCTGCGCCTCGACCGCTTCGACCGTTTCGTCTCCGCCCTCGTCTTCGTGCCGCGCGACCGCTACGACACGCGCGTGCGCGAGAACATCCACGCCATCCTGGCGAGGGCACTCAACGGGCGCATGTCGGCGGCGACGCCCTTGCTCGACGAATCGACGCTCGTGCGCATCCATTACATCGTGGGCCGCAACGAGGGCGCGCGGCCCGAAGTCGACGTGCGCGCGCTCGAAGGCGAAATCCGCGACGCCATCCGCACCTGGGAAGACGGTTTCTCCGACGCGCTGATGGCGACCCATGGCGAAGCCGAGGGCTTGAGGCTCTTCGCGCGCCATGCCGCGGCCTTTCCGGCGCGTTATCGCGATGCCTTCACGCCGGAAGAAGCCGTGCGCGATCTTGCCGAACTCGATGCGCTCGCCGCGCGCACGCGCGAGCCCAGGATCGAGGCGCGCGCCTATCGATATGCGCGCGATGCGCACAATGCATTGCGATTGAAGCTCTATCTTCTGGGCGGCGTGCTGCCGCTTTCGGCGTCGCTGCCGGTGTTCGAGAATCTGGGCCTGCGCGTGATCGCGGAGGATTCCTATCCCGTCAGCCTCGAAGCGGGCGCGGGCTGGCGCGGCGACGGCGCGGTGCTCGATTTCCTGATGGAGCGCAGCGACGAGGCCGCAGCCGATCTTTCCGACATCAAGGACCGTTTGCAGGACGCTTTCCACGCCATCATGACGGGAGCGGCCGAAAGCGACGGGTTCAACCGGCTGGTGATCGGCGCGGGGCTGGTGTGGCGCGACGTGGCGATCCTGCGCCTGTGCGCCAAATATCTCAAACAGGCCGGCTTCGCCTTCAGCCAGGATTATGTGGAGCAGGCGCTGGCGCGTAATCCCGATATCGCGGGGCTTCTGGTCGAACTTTTTCACACGCTGCACAATCCCGATGCGCGCGACGGTTTCGCGGCCCATGCCGAAACCTTGCGCGCGCGCATCCATGCGGCGCTCAACAATGTTCCCTCGCTCGACGACGACCGCATCATCCGCCGCCTGCTCAATGTCGTCGACTGCGTGCTGCGCACGAATTTCTGGCAGGACGGCGCGGCGAAGCCCTATATCGCCATCAAGCTCGACAGCCAGAAGCTCGACGATCTTCCCGCGCCGCGCCCGCTGGTCGAGATCTTCGTCTATTCGCCGATGGTGGAAGGCGTGCATTTGCGCTTCGGCAAGGTCGCGCGCGGCGGCATCCGCTGGAGCGACCGGCGCGAGGATTTCCGCACCGAGATTCTGGGCCTCGTGAAGGCGCAGCAGGTGAAGAATGCCGTGATCGTGCCGGTGGGCGCGAAGGGCGGCTTCTATCCCAAGCAATTGCCGGCGAGCGGCACGCGCGAAGAGGTGCAGGAGGCGGGCATCGCCGCCTACAGAATGTTCATCAATGCGCTCCTCGATCTCACCGACAACATCCATCACGACGGCTCGATCGTGCCGCCCACACATGTGGTGCGCTTCGACGGCGACGATCCCTATCTCGTGGTGGCAGCGGACAAAGGAACCGCGACCTTCTCCGATATCGCCAATGCGATCGCGCAAGCGCGCGGCTTCTGGCTCGGCGATGCGTTTGCGAGCGGCGGCAGCCACGGCTACGACCACAAGAAGATGGGCATCACCGCGCGCGGCGCCTGGGAAGCGGTGAAACGCCATTTCCGCGAGATGGGCCGCGATATCCAGAGCGCGCCGTTCCGCGTCATCGGCGTGGGCGACATGTCGGGCGATGTGTTCGGCAACGGCATGCTGCTCTCGAAGGAAACGCGGCTGATCGCGGCGTTCGATCACCGCCACATCTTCATCGATCCCGATCCGGACGCGGAAAAATCCTTCGCCGAGCGCAAGCGCATGTTCGACCTGCCGCGTTCGAGCTGGGACGATTACAACAAAACGCTCATCTCCAAAGGCGGCGGCGTATTCGCGCGCACGGCGAAGGAGATCGCGCTCACCGCCGAGATGAAGGCGATCACAGGGCTCGCGAAAGACAAAGTCTCGCCGGCCGAAATGATCAAGGCATTGCTCAAATCGGAAACCGATCTTCTGTGGTTCGGCGGCATCGGCACCTTCATCAAATCCGAAAGCCAGAGCAATCTCGATGTCGGCGACCGCGCCAATGATGCGGTGCGCATCAACGGCAGCGAGGTGCGCGCGAAAGTCGTCGGCGAAGGCGCAAATCTGGGCGTCACGCAACTCGGACGCGTCGAATATGCGCTTGGCGGCGGGCGCATCAACACCGATGCCATCGATAATTCGGCGGGCGTGGACACCTCCGACCACGAAGTCAATCTGAAGATCCTGTTCAGCGGACCGTTGCGCCGCGGCGAACTCTCGGAAAGCGCGCGCGATCAATTGCTCGCCGAGATGACGAACGATGTGGCGGCGCATGTTCTCGCGGACAATTACGACCAGACGCTGGCGCTGTCGGTGGCGCAATCGCGGGGCGTGAAGGACCTCGACGCGCATGGCCGCTTCATCCGCGATCTGGAACGGCGCGGCAAGCTCGACCGTGCGGTCGAATTCCTTCCCGACGACGAGGCCTTGCGCAAGCGCGCGCTTTCGAACGAGGGCCTGACGCGCCCCGAACTCGCGGTGCTGCTCGCTTACGCCAAGCTCGATCTCGCCGCCGAGATTCAGGCGAGCGAATTGCCCGACGATCCCCATTTCGCGGCCGAACTCGAGAGCTATTTCCCGAAGGCCGCGGCGCGGAAATTCCGCCACGAGATGGAAAACCATCGCCTGAGGCGCGAGATCGTCACCGACGTGCTGTGCAATCACATCGTCAATCTCGCGGGGCCGGTATTCGTCCATCGCATGAAGGAGATTTCCGGCGCGCCCGCATCGGCTGTCACGCGCGCCTTCGTGCTCGCCGACGGCGCGTTCGGATTGTCGGGCCTCAAATCGCGCATCGATGCGCTCGATCTCAAGGTCGCGGCCGGCATCCAGACCGGCATGTATGGCGATATCGCCGAGCTTCTGAGGCGGCTGGGCTTGTGGTTCGTCGTCAATGTTCCGGCCAAGGCCGATCTCGCCGACAGCGTGGCGCGCTATCGCGCGGCGGTGGATTCCTTGCGCGGCACGTTCGCCTCGCTCGTTTCGCCCTATGATGCGCAGGCGACCGAAGCGCGCATCGCCGAGCTGCAAAAATCCGGCGCGCCGCTCGGATTGGCCGAGGATGTCGCCGTGCTGCCGCTGCTGGGCGCCGCGCCCGAAATCGCCAAGCTCGCCCATGACAGCGGATTCGCCGTCGATCTCGTGGCGGGCGCCTATTTCGCGGTCGGCAATGTCGTGGGGCTCGACCGTTTGCGCGGGCTCGCCGGACGCATCACCGCCAGCGGCCATTGGGACAGGCTCGCGATCCGGCGCATCGCCGACGATCTCTTCGCCGGCCAGCGCGCGCTGGCGGCGCAGGTGCTCGCCAAATTCGCAACCGCCGGCACGCGCGAGCAAGGCGCCGAAGCGGTCGCGGCCTGGGCCGAAGCGCATGCCGACATGCTCGGCCGCACGCGCGAATTCCTCGCCGAACTCGAACGCTCGGGCGATCTCTCCATCGCCAAGCTGACGCTCGCGAATTCGCAGATCCACGAACTGGCGGCGCTGTGATCTTCCTCCCCCGTTTACGGGGGAGGTGTCTCACGAGCGAAGCGCATGAGACGGAGGGGGTAGGTGGAATTGACTCACCCCCCTCGCCGCTTCGCGACACTCCCCCCGCAAGCGGGGGGAGAAATTATCGCGGCGCCATTCGAATCGCGCCGTCGAGGCGCACGCATTCGCCGTTGAAATAGCCGTTGGTGATCATCTGCAGCGCGAGCGAAGCGTATTCCTTCGGATCGCCCAGACGCGGCGGGAACGGCACCTGCGCGCCCAGCGCCTGCTTCACCTGTTCGGGCGCGGCCGCCAGCAGCGGCGTGTTGAAGATGCCGGGAAGGATCGTGTTGACGCGGATGCCTTCCTGCGCCAGATCGCGCGCGATGGGCAGCGTCATGCCGACGACGCCGCCTTTGGATGCGGAATAGGCCGCCTGCCCCACCTGCCCGTCCTCCGCCGCGACCGATGCGGTATTGACGATGGCGCCGCGCTCGCCGCCTTCCAGCGGGTCGAGGCTCAACATGCCTTGCGCCGAATGGGCGATGCAGCGGAACGTTCCGATGAGATTGATCTGCACGATGAAATCGAAGGCGGGCGTCGGGAAGCGGCGGATCTCGCCCGTCTTCTTGTCGCGCGATGCGGTCTTGATGGCGTTGCCGGTGCCGGCACAATTGACGAGGATGCGCTCCTGGCCGTGGGCGGCGCGCGCTTTCTTGAATCCTTCCTCGACGCTTTCCTCGTTCGTCACGTCGACGCGGCAGAACACGCCGCCGATTTCGCCCGCCACCGTTTCGCCCTTGCTGGCGTTGAGATCGAAGATGGCGACCTTGACGCCGTGTTTGGCCAGCGCGCGCGACGTCGCTTCGCCCAGCCCCGATGCACCGCCGGTGACGATGGCCGAAATTTTCGAATTCAGTTCCATGGTTTTTCCTTCCCTGAAATAGCGTGGCGGACTCTTAGACGCTTGGCCCTGGCCTCACAACACCATCTGCGTCTGCGTCACGATGGCGACGAGCTTGCCGTCTTCGCGGGTGATCTTGGTCTGCCACACCGAGCTTCGCCGCCCGATATGGATGGGCGTCGCTTCCGCAAGGACAAGAGAGCCTTCTTTCGCCGCGCCGATGAAATTGGTCTTGCTCTCGGTGGTGGTGGTGCCGGCACCTTCGGGCAGGTTGAGGAACGCGCCGATCGCGCCCAGCGAATCCGCGAACGCCATGATCGCCCCGCCATGCAGAATATGCCCCGCCGTGCAGAGATCGGGGCGCACGGCGAGCCTTCCCCTCACCCGCTCCTTTCCCGCCTCGATCACCTCCATGCCCATCAGGCGCGGGAAAGGCTGCTGCGACAGGATCTGCTCGCTGAGATCGCTCATGAAAATCCCCGGTTTCCGGCGGTTTATTGTCGGCCGCGGCGCGAGGGCTTTTCAAGGCCCGCGCGGAAACCGATATTGGGGCCATGCCCGGCTTTCCCGATCCATCGGCGGTCCAGCTTCCCGCGGTCATCGCGCGCAACGAGCGCACGGTGGAGAAGAATTTCTGGAAGAAGCTCTTGCGCGTGGCAGGCCGCGTTCCCTTCGCCGAGGAACTGGCGGCGGCGTATTTCTGTGCCACCGACCCCGCCACGCCTTCCCGCGTGAAGGCGATCCTGCTTGCGGCGCTCGCCTATTTCGTGATCCCCACCGATGCCATTCCCGATTTCGTGGCGGGCCTCGGCTTCACCGACGATGCCGCGGTGCTCGCCATGGCGATCGGCCTCGTCTCCGGTTACGTCAAGCCGCGCCACCGGATGCGCGCGCGCCGCGCGCTCGGCCTTCCGGAAAAAACGGACTGATGCGCTACGCCGATGTCGAAGCATTTTGCATGTCGCTGCCCGGCGTGACGTTGCACACGCCCTGGGGCGACTCTCGGGTCTTCAAAGTCGGCGGCAAGATGTTCGCGATGATCCCGCTGGACGGCGACCGGCCCTACGGCGTGTGGTTCAAGGCGGGGCAAGCGAGCGCGCAAATCCTCACGCAGATCGACGGCATCCGCCCGTGTCCCTATCTCGCGCGCGCGCATTGGGTGGCGATGGATCGCATCAATGCGCTCAAGGCATCCGAATTGCGCGAATATCTCAGGCGCGCGCATGGGCAGGTCGCGCAAGGCTTGTCCAAGAAGAAACGCGCAAGCCTCGGCATCGCCGATGTCTCTCACGAAATCTTCGATCCGTTTTCTTGAACTAGTTCGACACCGCGAGCCGCAGGCGCTGTTCGGCCGGCGTGGGTTCGCTGGCCGCGCGCATGAATTCGATGGCGATGCCGTGTTCGTGATGGCGCGCGACGCGCCCCGCCATCTGGCCGATCAGCACGGTCTCGCCGACCGGCGGGCGGAGGCGCGTGTTCAGCGACACGCCGGAGAGCGACAGATCGACCACCTCGCACGCCACCACATCGCCGTTGGAGCGCGTGAAGGTCGCCATGCCCGGCGCGGGCGCGCGTTCGTGGCGGCGGATCACCGCATCGTCGAGCAGCCCGCGGTTCATCAGAAGCATGAGCTGTTCGGCGATGCGCTCGCGCTTGAGCGCCGAGCAGTTGAACATGACGCCGAAATTGGCGCCTTCGGGGCGCGTCACCTGGCCTTCGAGGCGGCCGAACCCCTCGACATAGAGGATGATCTGGGCCTCGGGCTCGGGCAGGAAGCCACTGTCGATCTGGGCGCCGCCGGGCGACAGGTCGACCACCCGGCACTCGCCCTCGCGGCCGTCGGCGGGAAAGAAGAAGCGGCCGGGCAGATCGACATTGACCCGGCGGTAACGCCTGCGGTCCGCCCTGGAGCGGGCCACAAGAGCCTCCCGGTCTTCACTCATCGCCTGTGCCGGAACGGCCATGATCCGGCTCCCCGTGTGACGGCTTCTGCCGCTTGTTCTAGACTATTGAGGGTCAATAGGAGGTTTACGCGGCCGCGCAATCGTTATCTTTTTGTTGGAAATCAACGGGGGCTTAACGTTTGGGGGTCGTTGGGGGTATAGGAGGTTCGACAACGCTCGCCGAACCGGCGGCCCGTGCGATTTTCCGGGCCCGCAATCAGGGGGACTGAACACAATGGCATTCTCTTCGCGACACACCCGCGGAGCGGCCGTGGCCGCTGCTTTGCTGAGCGCGCTTGCGCTTGCGGGCTGCGGCGGCTCGGCCTTCGACGATCTCAACGACACCACGCCGCAAGGCTCGGCCTTCCAGACCGCGCTTTACCGGGACTACGCCTATCTCGCCCGCTCCTTCGGCGCGGTGGGCCATGGCGGCGGATCCTCGTTCGACGCGGGCACCTCGATGTCGCTCAGCGATGTCGACGACTCCGTGGCCGACCTCGCCGAATCCTTCGCGCAGAAGGCGGTCAATGCCGCCAACGGCGAAGACGTCGAGCCCGAAGACGCCCCCGACGACAATCCCGACGCCCAGAACATGCGCGTGCGTCTTTTGACCGCGCTCGATCAGGGCCGCGACAAGGCGCCCGCCGACGCGGCCCGCGCGCAGGCCGATTACGATTGCTGGATCCTCGATGCGACCGTGGACTCGCAGATGAACGCGTCGCATCGCTGCCGCCAGTCGCTCGACCAGTCGCTGGCGCGGCTGGAACAGGATGTGGGCGGAATGGCGGCCGCTCCCGAAGCGCCGCCGCCGGAAGCGGCACCCGAACCTGCGCCCGCTCCCGAAGCGGCGCCAGCGCCGGAAGCGGCGCCCGCGCCCGGCGGCGAATACACGGTCTATTTCGATTTCGACTCGTGGACGCTGACGGCCGAAGACCTCACCACCATCACCAACGCCATCGATGCGGCGAGGAAGGGCGGAGAGAGCCACATCAAGGTCGTCGGCCACACCGATACGTCCGGCTCGTCCGATTACAACCAGCGCCTGTCGGTGCGCCGCGCCAAGGTGGTCAAGGAAGTGATGGTCCAGATGGGCGCGCGGCCCGACTCGGTCGAGACCTCGGGCGTCGGCGAAACCGATCTGGCGGTCGAGACCGGCGACGGCGTGCGCGAGGCCAAGAACCGCCGTTCGGTGATCACGCTGGTTCCGTAAGGTCAGACGTCAGGTATCGGGGATCAGATTTTCTGATACCTGATGCCTGATCCCTGATACTTTGGCGAAAGAGGAACGCCAGGGTATCGCAATGAAGGCCTACGACTACATCATCGTCGGCGCAGGCAGCGCCGGCTGCGTGCTCGCCAACCGTCTTAGCGCCGATCCCGCCGTGGAGGTGCTCTTGATCGAGGCGGGCGGGCGCGACAACTCTCCCTTCATCCATATGCCGGCCGGCATCCCGCAGCTCATCGGGCGCAAGAACAAGCACAATTGGTATTACAACACCGAAGGCCAGCAGCATCTGAACGGGCGCAGCCTCTATTGGCCGCGCGGCAAAGGCTGGGGCGGATCCTCGTCGATCAACGGCATGATCTATATCCGCGGACATGCGCGCGATTACGACCGCTGGCGGCAGATGGGCTGCGAAGGCTGGTCGTTCGCCGACGTGCTTCCCTATTTCAAGCGCGCCGAGACCAACGAAAACGGCGGCGACGCATTTCACGGCGGAAACGGACCGTTGCATGTGTCGAACGGACATTCCGCCAATCCGCTGTTCCGCGCCTTCCGCGAGGCGGGCCGCGAAGCGGGTTTCCTCGAGACCGCCGATTTCAACGGCTTCCAGCAGGAAGGTTTCGGGCCCTATCAGCTCACCATCAACCAGGGCAAACGCTGGAGCGCCGCGAGCGCCTATTTGCGCCCGGTGCTCGAGCGGCCAAACCTCTCCATCGAATCCCATGCGCTCGTCAGCCGCGTGATGTTCGAGGGCAAGCGCGCGGTGGGCGTGGAATTCGTGCGGAAGAAACAGACGAAACAGGCGCGCGCCAAACACGAAGTGATCCTGTCGGGCGGCGCGGTGAACACACCACAGACGCTGCTTCTTTCCGGCATCGGCGACGGCGATATGCTGAAGCGCTTCGGCATTGCCGTCATCAGCGATCTGAAGGGCGTCGGCCGGAATCTGCAGGATCATCTCGACTGCTCGATCCAATATGAGTGTTCGCAGCCGATCACGCTCTATAGCGCGCAGAAGCCGCACAACATGCTGCGCGCGGGGCTGCAATACATGATGTTCGGAACGGGCGTGGCGACCAGCCAGGGCCTCGAATCCGGCGCCTTCCTGAAAAGCCGGCCCGATCTCGAAACGCCCGACCTGCAATATCATTTCATCGCGGCCCTGATGTTCGATCACACGCGCAGGAAGGCCGACCGCCATGGCTTCATGGCGCATGTCTGCCAGTTGCGCCCCGAAAGCCGCGGCACCATCTCCATCCGCTCGACCGATCCCTCCGATCCGCCGGTGATCCAGCCCAATTATCTGGAGGCCGAGGAAGACCGCCGCGCGCTGCGCGAAGGTGTAAAGATCGCGCGCGAGGTTTTCGCGCAAAGCGCCTTCGATCCCTATCGCGGGCCCGAACTCATGCCCGGCGCGCATGTGCAGAAGGACGATCAGATCGACGCCTTCGTGCGCAAGACCGCCGAGACCATCTATCACCCGGTTGGCACCGCGAAGATGGGCAAGGACGACATGTCCGTCGTTGATACACAGCTCAGGGTTTACGGCGTGGAAGGTTTGCGCGTGGTCGACGCCTCCGTCATGCCCGCGTTAGTTTCCGGCAACACGAATGCGCCCACCATCATGATCGCGGAAAAAATTTCCGACGCGATCCGCGGACGCGCGGCCCTTCAGCCGGAAAGCGTCGCCGTCGCCGAAGACGGAGCGGGAAAACGCGCCGCCGCCGAATGATGTTGGCGCCGAATAATTTTGGCGCCATCCTATCTTCCTTCGCGTTTCACCTGTATGATCGGCCTCATGACGAGGGGCGGGCAGCTTTTGATATTGGGCGCGTGCGCGCTCGCGGCTTCGCTCGCAAGTCCGGCGCGCGCGGAATACAAGCTCAACGAAATCGATTTCGACATGTGGTGCCAGGAAGAACAGCATCTGGCGCCCGAACGCTGCGACCAGCGCCTGCCCGAAGACGAAAAAGCGTTCGAAGCCTATATCGACACGATCCAGAAATACGAGATCCCGTATCTGAAGGAACGCGACAAGCGCGAGCAATATAACCGCACGCTGCTGCACAACGATCCGGTCGACGATCCGACCGAGCCCTCGACGCCGCCGCTGCAGCCGATCAATTCGGCGCCGCCGAAGTAATAACCAAAACTGTCACGACCCGCCTGAGTAGCGGGCCGCCCAGTTGGGTTCTGCACCATCCGAGAAGCGAGAACTGGGTGGCCGGCATCCCGCCTACGCTAAAGCTTCGGCGGGTCAGGAGATTCACATTGTCCGCCGGAGCCTTGGCGAAGGCGGATCGCGGGCCATGACAATGGGAAATTATCGAACCAGCTTCGCCACCGGCGCCGCCACGATGTCGAGCGCGCGGACGAGATTCTCCATCGCCTCGTCCATCTCGCAGCGGAAACCGTTCCCCCGGTTGACGACGAGGCGCAGATGCGGCGCCCTGGGATGGCCGCGCAAACCGTCGCCGGGCGGCGGGGGCGGGATTTCGCTCGAAGGCAGCGGCTCGCTCTCGCGGATGAGCTGGGCCCCGACAAGGCGCTCGAAGGCGATGGGCCGGCCGCCGAGCTGCGAAAGATCGCTCAGCACCTGCACCATGCCGATGAAGCGCGTGGGCACGGGGTCGCCGAAGGTCACCGGCGCAAGCACGGTCTCGAGCTCCACCATGGCGCATTCCATGGTCGAGCCGATGGAGGAGATGCAGACGGGCTGGCGCGTCATCAGCGACTGGCGCAACAGCGCGAAGAGCGCGCTGCGGCTCTGGCCTTCCCAATGGGCGAGGAAATCGGCGCCCTTGAGCTCGCCGCCGAAGCGCTCGCAGAGCGAGGTGCCGGCAAGGCGGTAAACGGGGCGCGAGGGATTGGACGCTTCGAGGATGAAGACCTGGCTCAGCATGCGCTTGATGGCGCGCGGATCGATATCGGTCTGGTCGGGAAGGCCGTGGCCCTTGCGCAGCCGGCTCCAATAGCCCACCAGCAAATGGCTGTTCCTGTGCTTCATCTGACGCCTCGTCCGGTCAATCGTGTCCCGCGTGAGCCGTCTCGCTGTGACACGCGGCTCCCCCGATATGGCAGGGGCGGAGCGAAAGCCGTGCCAGTGACAGAAAACAGAAAACAGAATACGGAAATCGGAAGCGAACACAGTCACTTATCCGATCCCCGTCGTCTGTTTTCCGTATTCGGAGTCACCCCCATGGTCCGCGGCGGACATCGCCGAAAAGCGGCACATGCGCCGATTTGAACAAGGGCGTCAGCGCGCCGCCCACGAGGAACCCGCCCACATGGGCCCACCACGCGACACCCGGCTGGCCGGGATTGTTGAGGGCCGCGCTCAGAAGCTGCAGCACGAACCAGAAGCCCACCACCCACACCGCGCTGATCTTCATCGGATAGAAGATGATGCCCAGCGGCACGATCACCGTGATGCGCGCGCGGGGATAGATGAGCACGTAAGCCGCCAGAACGCCCGAAATCGCGCCCGACGCGCCCACCATGGGAAGGTTCGAACCCGGATCCATCAAGGCCAGCGTCAAAGCCGCCGCGAAGCCCGAGATCAGATAGAAGATCGCATAGCGCAGATGGCCCATCGCGTCTTCGATGTTGTTCCCGAAGATCCAGAGGTAAAGCATGTTGCCGCCGATGTGCAGGAAGCCGCCATGGATGAACATCGAGGTGAGGATGGTGACGGCCGCCAAGGTCACGTCGCCCTGAAAGAGCACGTCGGGCTTGAAACCGAGCGCGAAGACGGCGGCGTCGGCACCGCTGCCCAGCGACAGTTCCCACAGGAACACGGCCACGCAGATGCCGATGATCGCCCAGTTGACGACGGCGGTCAGCCGTACGGGATTGTCATCCGAGATCGGGATCAAGGCGGGTGCTCGCGGGCGCTCGTTTGTTCCATTAAGGCACAGTTTTCAGCGCTTCGCTGCGCTCTTCATGGCACGGATCGTGAAATCTCAGCACCCGCCACGAGGAGCTTATGCCATGCGGCTGAAGCCTGTCATGTTCTTTGCCGCGAGTTTCGCGGTCGCGGTGCTTGCGGCCCTGCCGCAGGCCTCGGCCAATGGCTCCGGCGGGACGGGCATCGGCACGGTGAATTTCGGCTCGATCGCGGGCGGGCCCCATTGCAAGACGGGCTCGACGCTCGTCATCAACAAGCCCATCACGATCCAGAAGAGCATCTCGATCTACAAGCCCGTGACGATCACCAAGAACATCTCCATCGACAAATCCATCTCAATCACCAAGAACATCGACGCCTCGAAGAACATCTCGATCAACAAGAGCATCGTGATCGAGAAAGGCGGCGGCAGCGCGGAAGCGAGCGCCTATGCGGCGGCCATCGCCTCGGCCAGCGCCAGCGCCGAGGCCAATGTCACCGTCTATAACGGTTCCTATCAGGACGTGCGGGTCGTCAATCAGGTGGGTGGCGAAGTGAGCGTGAGTGCCGAAGCCACCTGCCAGACGCAGGAAGCGACCGTCATGAAGGCCATCCATGCGGTCTGCATCGCGGGCGGACGCGAATTCCCCGCCTCCCACATGCTGCCCGAAACCTTCATCGATTCCTCTTACGAAGGCGAAGTGGCGCGCTGCCTTCCCGGCGCGCTGCTGAAAGTCTTCGTCGGAGATGTCGTGGATTCCGATCAGGGCATGGCGGGCACGTACGCGCATGGCGAAGTGCTCGAATGCGGCGCGCAGGAGGCGCTGCGCCATTTCAAGGACGGCATGCTGAAATGCGCGCGCGAAGTGCCGGTGAAGGACTGCACCGAGCGCACCAATCTGCGCCTTTACGGCACGGGCGATTTCTTCTTCTCCTACCGCACCAAGGTCTGCGCGGCCGCGGGCCAATCGGCCCAGGCCGGCCAAGTCGAGCTTTCCGGCATGGCGCTCGACGGCGGCGTCGGCGCGGATTCCGGCTATTAAGAAGCGTTTTTCGGGCGCCGGCGCCACCATTCCTTAAACACGCCCGGGCCAAACTCGCGGCCATGACCGAGTTCGGATTCAAGCTCTGGCTGACGGCCGCGTTGATCGTGATCGATGCGATCTGGATCGCCGTCGCGGGCTATAGCTTCGACATGGGCAGCCTTGCGGCCTGCATCGGTTTCACCGCGCTGCTCGCCTCGGTCGGTTTCGTCTATACGCGCATGCGCCCCGACGAACGGCTTGCCATCATGGGCGCGGAGACGGCGTTCCTCACCATCTTCTCGGCGGCGGCCTGCGTCTTCTCCTATCTGATGACCACGACCGACGGCCCGCTGATCGATCCCGCGCTCGCGCGCTTCGACGCCGATCTCGGCTTCAACTGGTATCACTATGTCGCGTTCGCCAATGCGCATCCCGTGGTGGGCATGCTGTCATCGGCGGTCTATCAGACGACGCTGATGCAGATCGCGCTCTGCGTCGTCGTGCTGCCCATGCTCGGCCATCTCGACCGCGTGCGCGAGATGGTGCTGCTGGTGATGGCATCCTCGCTTCTGTGCATCGTCATTTCGGCGCTTCTGCCGAGCGAAGGCGCGCTTGCCTATTTCCATCCGCCCGCGTCCTTCTACATGCAGAACCATCCCGTGGTGGATCTCGCCTACAAGCAGCAATTCTTCGACATACGCGACGGCGCCTTGACCCATTTCGGACTGACCGATCTCAAGGGCCTCGTCGCCTTTCCCTCCTATCATGTCGCGCTGTCGGCGATCCTGATGATCGCGTTCCGGGGCATCAGGCGCTGGTTCTGGCCGGTCGTGGCCTTCAACACGCTCGTCATCCTCTCCACGCCCATCGATGGCGGCCATCATCTGAGCGACGGCATCGGCGGCTTCGTGCTGGCGCTGGTGACGGCGGCGATCATCACGCGCGTGCGCGGCCGCTTCCGCGCGGCCCAGCCGGCCCGCGCAATCGCGCTCGCCGCACAGGAAGCCTGAGACGCCGCTTCGCTTGCGCGAGCTTTTCCGGCTGGTATTGTGCGCGGCCTCACAGTCCCCGCCACAAGGACCTATCTCCATGAATATCCACGAGTATCAGGCCAAAGAGGTTTTGCGCGGCTTTGGCGTTCCGGTGCCGCGCGGCAAACCTGCCTTCACGGTGGACGAAGCTGTCGCGGCGGCAAAGGAACTGGGCGGTCCGGTCTGGGTGGTGAAGGCGCAGATCCATGCCGGCGGGCGCGGCAAGGGTGGCGGCGTGAAGGTCGTCAAGTCGATCGAGGATGTGAAGAAAGAGGCGCAACGCATGCTCGGCATGACGCTGGTGACGCATCAGACCGGCCCGCATGGGCGCGTGGTCAAGCGGCTCTATATCGAGGACGGTTCGGCCATCGAGCGCGAGCTTTATCTTTCCGCACTGGTCGATCGCGGCACCTCGCGCATTTCGTTCATCGCCTCCACCGAAGGCGGCATGGATATCGAGGAGGTCGCGCACAAGACGCCGGAGAAGATCCAGACCTTCCAGATCGAACCGGCAGTCGGTTATTCGGCCTATGTCGGGCTCGACATCGCAAGCGCGTTGAGACTGAAGGGCGACGCGGTCAAGCAATGCGGCAAGCTGATCCAGAGTCTCTACAGCGCCTTCCTCGCGAAGGATATGAGCCTGCTCGAAATCAATCCGCTGGTCGTGACGAAGGACGGAAACCTCGTCTGCCTCGATGCCAAGATCAATTTCGACGACAATTCGCTCTTCCGCCACAAGGATATCGTGGAGCTGCGCGATCTCGACGAGGAAGATCCGATGGAAGTGGAAGCTTCCAAATTCGATCTTTCCTATGTGAAGCTCGACGGCTCGATCGGCTGCATGGTGAACGGCGCAGGCCTCGCCATGGCGACGATGGACATCATCAAGCTTTATGGCGAAGAACCCGCCAACTTCCTCGATGTCGGCGGCGGCGCGTCGAAGGAAAAAGTCACCGCCGCGTTCAAGATCATCGTCTCCGATCCGAACGTGAAAGGCATTCTGGTCAACATCTTCGGCGGCATCATGAAATGCGACATCATCGCGGAAGGCATCGTGGCAGCGGCGAAGGAGATTTCGCTCAAGGTTCCGCTGGTGGTACGGCTTGAGGGCACCAATGTCGAGAAGGGCAAGGAAATTCTCGCCAAATCCGGCCTTCCCATCGTGTCGGGCAACGACCTCGCCGACGCCGCGCAGAAGATCGTGAAAGCGGTGAAGGGCGGACGATGAATCGCGTCTGCAAAATCGCATTCGCGGCAGCAATGGCGCTTGGCGCGCCGGCCATGGCTGCGCCCATGGTTCTGCATCCGGCGGCAGAATTGCGGCTTGCGACGATGCCGCAAAACGCCGATGGGGTGGCCGCGCGCATCCGCGACCGGCTGAACCTGCGCGGGACATTGTGGGTGAATGTGGAGACGCGACGGCTTCGCGATGGAAGGACGAGCCCTGCAAATGTCGAAGCCGATGCGCGCCAGGCCGGCGGCGGACTTCTCATAGGCGCGATCCCGCCCGGCGCCGACATCGAGGAGCTTGCGTTTCTTGTGTTGATGGAGGCCGCAAAATCGGCCGATGACGATTTGCGCAATGTCATGGATGAGGTCCAAGCCGAAAACGCCGCCAAACAGTCGCAACGTTCGTCCGTGCAGAGCGCGCGCGCTGCCGCGCTAAGCCTGGAGGACGAAAAGGATTCGCTTGGCGATCTGTCCGAGCAGCAGTCCCTGCGGCTGCAGATGGCAATTGACCGCCGTGCGAAATATATCGAGACGATCTCCAACATCCTGAAGGAAATCGGCGACACCGACCAATCCATCATCAAGAACCTGAAATAGGAATCTCATGTCCATCCTCGTCGATAAAAACACCAAAGTGATCTGCCAGGGCTTCACCGGCAATCAGGGCACGTTCCATTCCGAACAGGCGATCGCCTATGGCACCAAAATGGTGGGCGGCACTTCGCCCGGCAAAGGTGGGGCGACGCATCTGGGCTTGCCGGTGTTCGACACGGTGCGCGAAGCGAAGGCGGCCACGGGATGCGACGCGAGCGTGATCTATGTGCCGCCGCCCTTTGCCGCCGACGCGATCCTCGAAGCGATCGATGCGCAAATCCCCCTTATCGTCTGCATCACCGAAGGCATTCCGGTGCTCGACATGGTCAAGGTGAAGCGCGCGCTTTCGGGCTCGAAATCGCGGCTGATCGGACCCAACTGCCCCGGCGTCATCACGCCCGGCGAATGCAAGATCGGCATCATGCCCGGCCACATCCACAAGCGCGGTTCCGTCGGCATCGTCTCGCGCTCGGGCACGCTCACTTACGAAGCGGTGGCGCAAACGACAGCGGTGGGGCTTGGACAATCCTCCTGCGTCGGCATCGGCGGCGATCCGGTGAAGGGCACCGAGCATATCGACGTTTTGGAGATGTTCCTCGCCGATCCCGAAACGAAATCCATCATCATGATCGGCGAGATCGGCGGATCGGCCGAGGAAGACGCGGCCGATTTCATCCGTCACAACAAGACGAAGAAACCGATGGTGGGATTCATCGCGGGCGTCACGGCACCGCCGGGCCGGCGCATGGGCCATGCGGGCGCGATCATTTCCGGCGGCAAGGGCGGCGCCGATTCCAAGATCGAGGCGATGAAGCAGGCGGGCATCCGCGTGTCGCCGAACCCGGCGGCGTTGGGAACGACGCTCGTCGAGCTTCTCAACGGAAAATAATCAGTAGCCCAGAGGCGGCAGCGTGCCGGGCGCGGAACCGCCGCTCGGCGCGGATTGCTGCGACTGATCGGGATAGGTCTGCTGCTGGCCCGACGGATAGGATTGCGACTGATCCGGATAGGACTGCGATTGATCGGGGTAGGACTGCGACTGGTCCGGATAGGATTGCGACTGGTCGGGAGCGGATTGCGACTGGTCGTAGGTCTGCGTGGGTTGCGGATATTGCGGCGAGGTATCGAGATAGGCGGGCGCGCTCCCGGAATTGCCCTGCGGCTGGCTCGGATAGGAAGGAGCGGAGGGATAGGATGGATAGGAAGGCTGGCCCGTCGCGTAGCCGCCGCTCATGGGAATGTTGGTCATGTCGTCGTAATCGTTGATGGCGCCCGTCGCGGCGTCCACGCCGAGTGGCACAACCGCCAAAGCGAAATTGACCAGCGCCCAGCCGTTGAGATCGGATGGGATGGTCTGCGACACCTCCTGATAGCCCTGCTTGGAGCAGGTGACTTTCATGTCGTGCTTGCTGCGCTCGACCGTGACCTTGCCCGGGGTGATGACCGACCACTGGCCCTCGCCGTTCGACAGCACGCAATGCGCGCCCTGCACCGCGCCCGTGGAGATCCCGATCTTCTCCGAGGAGCCGTCGATGATCGTGGCGCAGCCCGAAAGCAGGATTGCGCTCGTGGCGATGGCGGCGGCGGCGGTTTTTCTCATTTCGTTCTCCCAGCCTCTCGGGCCTGACTTTAAGCCGCGAGCGCGGCGACGCAAGCACATGAAATGACGGGCCGTTGATCCCATATTAACCGTGGGGAGCCTTGGATCGGCTCGGCAAAGCCGTGGCATTCGGCCACGAACTGCGCTAAAGCCAGCCTTCGTTTGCGGCCGCGAACCCCGCGAGCCGGCGACGGGCGAAAATCCCTGTCTAACGTACTGAAATGACTGACGAATCAGATTCCATCGGTCGCACCGGCAACGACGCCCTCGAAGCGACCTCCTTCCTCTTCGGAAGCAACGCCGCCTTCGTCGAGCAGCTTTACGCGCGCTATCTGGAAAATCCGGGCGCCGTGGAGCCCGACTGGCGCGCCTTCTTCGCGGAGCTCGGCGAGCGCGGGCTGACGCCGGCGCAACTCGGCCGCGGGCCGCAATGGCGGCGCGACGCGAAGCTGCCGCTCGAAGACGGCGAACTTGTCGGCGCGCTGACCGGATTGTGGCCCCGGCGCGAACGCGCCGCCGTTTCGGGAACCGATCTGAGCGCCGCCGCGCAGGAATCCATCCGCGCGATCCACATGGTGCGCGCCTATCGCGTGACGGGCCATCTGGCGGCCGATCTCGACCCGCTGCATCTGACGCCGAAGCCGCCCATGCCGCAGCTCGATCCGGCATTCTACGGTTTCCACGATGCCGATCTCGACAGGCCCGTCTTCATCGACGGCGTGCTGGGGCTCGCCACGGCTACGCCGCGCCAGATGGTCGATCTCCTGCAGCGCACCTATTGCGGGCGCATCGGCTACGAGTTCATGCACATCACCGATCCCGAGCAGAAGGATTGGCTGCAGCGGCGCATCGAAGGGCCCGACAAGGAGATTTCGTTCACGCCCGAAGGCAAGCGCGCGATCCTGAACAAGCTGATCGAGGCGGAAGGCTTCGAGAAATTCTGCGGACTACGCTTCATCGGCACCAAGCGCTTCGGCATCGACGGCGGCGAGGCGACGATCCCGGCCATGGAGCAGATCATCAAGCGCGGCGGCCAGCTCGGCGTGAAGGAGATCGTGCTCGGCATGCCCCATCGTGGGCGGCTCGCCGTGCTCGCCAATGTGATGAGCAAGCCCTATCGCCAGATCTTCCACGAATTCCAGGGCGGCAGCTACAAGCCCGCCGACGTGCAGGGCTCGGGCGACGTGAAATATCATTTGGGCGCCTCGAGCGACCGCGAGTTCGATTCGAACAAGGTGCATCTGTCGCTGACGCCGAACCCGTCGCATCTGGAAGCCGTCGATCCCGTCGTGCTCGGCAAGGCGCGCGCCAAGCAATATCAATTGGGCGACACCAAATCGCGCGCGAGCGTGATGCCGCTTCTGATGCATGGCGATGCGGCGTTCGCGGGCCAGGGCATCGTCGCGGAATGTTTCGCCATGAGCGGCACCAAGGGTTTCCGCACCGGCGGCACGATCCATTTCATCGTCAACAACCAGATCGGATTCACCACCGCGCCGATCTATTCGCGCTCCTCGCCCTACCCGTCCGATGTGGCGCTGATGGTGCAGGCGCCGATCTTCCATGTGAACGGCGACGATCCGGAAGCGGTGGTGCATGTGGCGCGCATCGCCGCCGAATTCCGCCAGCTCTTCCACAAGGACGTCGTCATCGACATGTTCTGTTATCGCCGCTTCGGCCATAACGAAACCGACGAGCCGTCCTTCACCCAGCCTTTGATGTATCGCGCCATCAAGGATCATCCTTCGACACTGGAGATCTATTCCGAGAAGCTCGTCGGCGAGGGCACGCTGAGCGAAAGCGACGTGCGCGCAATGATCGACGCATTCAACAAGCGGCTGGACGAGGAATTCGAGGCTTCGAAATCGCACCGCCCCAATCGCGCCGACTGGCTCGACGGCCGCTGGACGGGATTCGCCATCGCGCCCGAAGGCGACCGCCGCGGCGACAGCGCGGTCGCGACCGAGAAATTGCAGATGGTGGGCCGTGCGCTCACCACGATTCCGGAAGGCTTCAACGCGCACAAGACCATCGCGCGGCAATTGCAGGCCAAGGCCGAGATGTTCAAGACCGGTAGCGGCTTCGATTGGTCGACCGCCGAAGCGCTCGCCTTCGGCACGCTGCTGGACGAAGGCTATCCGGTGCGCCTGTCGGGCCAGGATTCCTCGCGCGGCACCTTCAGCCAGCGCCATTCGGTGCTCGTCGATCAGGAAAACGAAGAACGCTACGTGCCTCTCAATCACATCCGCGACGGCCAGGCCGAATTTGAAGTGATCGATTCGCTTCTGTCGGAAGAAGCGGTCGTCGGCTTCGAATATGGTTATTCCACCGCCGAGCCCAAGGCGCTCGTGCTCTGGGAAGCGCAATTCGGCGATTTCGCGAACGGCGCGCAGGTGATGATCGACCAGTTCATCGCATCCGGCGAAATGAAGTGGCTGCGCATGTGCGGGCTCGTGATGCTCCTGCCGCATGGCTATGAAGGACAGGGCCCGGAACATTCCAGCGCGCGGCTCGAGCGCTATCTCCAGCTTTGCGCGCAGGACAATATGCAGGTCGCCTGCCCCACGACGCCGGCGAATTACTTCCATATCCTGCGCCGGCAATTGCATCGCCAGTTCCGCAAACCGCTCATCCTGATGACGCCGAAATCGCTTTTGCGCCACAAGCGCGCGATCTCGTTCCTCTCCGATATGGGGCCGGGATCGAGCTTCCACCGCGTCTTCCAGGATCAGGCCGAATGCGTTCCCGGCGCCACCACGATCAAGCTCGTGCCGGATGGCGAGATCAAACGCGTCGTCCTCTGCTCCGGAAAGGTCTATTTCGATTTGATGGAAGAGCGCGAGAAGCGCGGCGAAAACCGCATCATGGCGCTCAGACTCGAACAACTCTATCCCTTCCCCGAACAGGCGCTTCTGCAGGAGCTGCGCCGTTTCCCCAACGCCGAAATCATTTGGTGTCAGGAAGAACCGAAGAACCAGGGCGCCTGGACCTTCGTCGAGCCGCGCCTCGAAGAAGCCTTCGCCAAGCTCGGCCGCGAGGGGCGCCCGCGCTATACGGGGCGCAAGGAATATGCCTCCACCGCCGCGGGCCTTGCCAGCGAACATGCCAGCGAATTGAAAGCCTTCCTCAACGACGCACTGACGCTCTAACCGGAAAGTCCCCATGAGCATCGAAATCAAAGTGCCCACGATGGGCGAGTCCGTGACCGAGGCCACCGTCGCGCGCTGGTTCAAGAAGGAAGGCGACGCGGTGAAACGCGACGAGCCGCTTCTCGAACTCGAAACCGACAAGGTGACGGTCGAGGTTCCTGCGCCCGCCGACGGCGCCATCGAATCCATCGCGGTCAAGGAAGGCGCGACCGTTCAGGTCGGCACCATTCTGGGCGCGATCGCGGAAGGAAAAGCAGGCGCGGCGCCGAAAGCGGCGGCACCGGCACCCGCAGCGAAACCTGCTCCCACGCCCGCACCGAAACCCGCTGGCGCACCGGCGCCGAAAGCCGTCGCCGAACCGCTGATGCCGTCGGTGCGCCGCATCGCCGAGGAAACCGGCATCAATCCGGCAACGGTCGCCGGCACCGGCAAGGATGGCCGCGTGGTGAAAGGCGACATGCTGGCCGCGCTCGAAGCGCGCGCGCGGCAGCCGCAGCCCGTCTCCATGCCCTCCGGCCCGCGCGCCAACGCAGCGCGCGAGGAACGCGTGGCGATGAGCCGGCTTCGCCGCACCATCGCGATGCGGCTCAAGGAATCGCAGAACACCGCCGCCCAGCTCACGACCTTCAACGAAGTCGATATGAGCCATGTGATGCGCTTGCGCGCCGAATACAAGGACAGCTTCGAGAAGAAGCATGGCGTGCGCCTCGGCTTCATGGGCTTTTTCGTCAAGGCGTGTATTGCGGCGCTGAAGGAACTGCCCAACGTCAATGCCGAGATCGAAGGCAACGACATCATCTACAAGAATTATTACGACATCGGTGTCGCCGTCTCGACCGAGAAGGGGCTGGTGGTGCCGGTGGTGCGCGATGCCGATCAGCTTTCGTTGGCGCAGATCGAAGCGGCGATCAACGATTTCGGATTGCGCGCGCGCGACGGCCATCTGAAGCTCGAAGAATTGCAGGGCGGCACCTTCACCATTTCGAACGGCGGCGTGTTCGGCTCGCTGATGTCGACGCCGATCCTGAACTCGCCGCAATCGGGCATTCTGGGCATGCACAAGATCCAGCAGCGCCCGGTCGCCATCGAGGGCAAGGTGGAAATCCGCCCGATGATGTATCTGGCGCTGAGTTACGATCACCGGCTGGTCGACGGCCGCGAAGCGGTAACGTTCCTTGTGCGCGTGAAGGAAAATCTCGAAGACCCGCAGCGTTTGCTCTTGGATATCTGACATGGCTGATTCATTCGACGTCGTCGTCATCGGCGGAGGTCCCGGCGGGTATAACGCGGCGATTCGCGCGGGCCAATTGGGGATGACCAGCGCCTGCATCGACAAACGCGGCGCCTTCGGCGGCACCTGTCTCAACATCGGCTGCATCCCGTCCAAGGCGCTGCTGCACACGAGCCATCTGTTCGACGAAGCGAAGAATCATCTGCCCAAACTCGGCGTGAAGACGAGCGTGGAATTGGATCTTGCCGGCATGATGGCGCACAAGACCAAAGTGGTGGGAGAGCTCACCAAGGGCGTCGAATTCCTGCTCAAGAAGAACAAATCCGAAGCCATCATGGGCGAAGCGCGCATTGCGGGCCCCGGCAAGGTGGAAGTGAAACTCGCGGACGGTTCGACGCGCACGCTTTCGGCCAAGAACATCGTGATCGCGACGGGCTCCGACGTGATGGACCTGCCCGGCATCAAGATCGACGAAAAGCAAATCGTGTCCTCTACCGGCGCGTTGTCGCTGACGAGCGTGCCGAAACGTCTGCTGGTGGTCGGCGGCGGTTATATCGGGCTCGAACTGGGTTCGGTGTGGCGCAGGCTCGGCAGCGAAGTGACGGTGGTAGAATTCCTCGACCGCATCACGCCAGGCCTCGACGGCGAAGTGGCCAAGCAGTTCCAGCGCATCCTGTCGCGCCAGGGCATGACGTTCCAGCTTTCCACCAAAGTGATCGGCGTGGACAAGAAGGGCGACGCGTTGCGCGTGATGACCGAGCCGGCGGCGGGCGGCGCGGACAGCGTCATCGAAGCCGATGTGATGCTCGTCTCCATCGGCCGCAAGCCCTTCACCGGCAATCTCGGCCTTGCAAACACCGATGTCGCGCTCGACAAGCGCGGGCGCATCGTGACCGACGATCGTTTCAGGACCGGCGTCGCCGGCATCTGGGCCATCGGCGACGCGCGCGAAGGCGCGATGCTCGCGCACAAGGCCGAGGATGAAGCGGTCGCTTGCATCGAAATCATTGCGGGCCGCGCGGGGCATGTGAATTACGACGCGATTCCGGCGGTGGTTTATACCGCGCCGGAAGTGGCGAGCGTCGGCAAGACGGAAGAGGAATTGAAAGCGGCCGGCATCGCCTACAAGGCCGGCAAATTCCCTTTCACCGCCAATGCGCGCGCCAAAACCATCGCCGCGACCGAGGGCTTCGCGAAAGTTCTGGCCGACGCCAAGACCGACCGCGTGCTCGGCGTGCACATCATCGGCGCGGAAGCGGGCAATCTCATCCAGGAAGCGGCGTTTGCCATCGAGATCGGCGCGGCTAGCGAAGACATCGCTCGCACATCCCACGCGCATCCCACCCTCACCGAAGCCGTGCGTCAGGCGGCGATGGGTGTGGAGGGGTGGACGATGCAGATGTGAGTTCTGCTTTCCGATTTTCTCCACTTCGTCATGGCGCGGTTTATCCGGGCCATCCATTTTTCAAATAAAAAGTGGATCGCCCGCATGAAGCGGGCGATGACGGAACTATTTTTGGATATTGTTTTTCAAAAACGCCCCCACCCGCGCTTTCGCATTCTCGCGGATGTTCATATAGGCGAGCTGGTAATCGTAATCGTGATAATTCCCGCCGGGCAGCATCTTGGCGCGGTAGATCCAGTCGTCCGGGCGGCTGACGAACAGCGCGCCGTCGTCGCAGCGCATGCTCACCAGATGCGGATCGGGGGCGCGCGGCGCATCGCCCCCGCCATAGACCCAGCCGCCGAGATCGTCGCTCGCCGGCGCCAGCACATCCGCCGTCGTCCAGGTCAGCGGATTGGTGCAGACATAATCGTGCGACGCATCGCCCGCGGGCAGACCCGAACGCGAGACGAAATCCTCGCGCTGCTGTTGCGCGTCCGCGCCGTCATCGAGCGAACTCCATGTCACGACGCAGCCAATATCGCCGGCGCGCTCACACACCTTCACCGTCTTGAGCGATTTGAACCAGTTTTCGTCCAGCCAATTGCCGACGATGTAAGCCGCGACGAATTGCTTCATCAGCGGCGAGCCGTCGACCACGTCCTGCACCAGCCGCTTGGCGTGGCGCGAGCCCTGGCTGTGGGAGGCGATGATGAAGGGCCGGCCGTGATTGTAATGGGCGAGATAGAATTGGAACGCGCGCTTCACGTCCGAATAGGCGAGATCCATCGCCGCTTTCGAATCCGCCGACGGCTCCAGGAATCCGCCGAACGTCATCTGGCGATAACGCGGCGCATAGACCGCGCAGCAGCCGTTGAAGGCGCTCGCCTGGTTGCGCAAACTGCCTTTGTCGGTCTTCGCGTTGGTTTCGGCGTCGGAAATGTCCGCGTTCCAGTGCCGCCCCGAGAAATAACTCGTCGGGTAGATGAAGAAGACATCGGCCGGCGCCTTTGCCGGATCGACGGGCGCGTGGCCCAGCGGCGCCACATCGCTTGCGTCTTTCATACCGGGCAGCGCGGCCCACGAACCTTGCTTCGAATAATCCGGTGCGGGCGGCGCCTTCTTCGCGTCGAAATGCGCCGAAGGCACGAACAGCATCCGCCCCAGCCAGCCGGCGCCTGCCGCATGCGCCGGACCCGCCGCCAGAAATGCGGCGCAAACGATCGCGATCCTTTTCATGATCTGTCTTCCCTGTCCCGCGCGCCCCGCAGACGGAAGAAATAGGCGGCGCAATCTGAACGGCGCATGAGCGGGACAAAAAAATTCCGTGCTCCCTGACAATGAGGGGGGCTCATCGGGAGCACGGCAAGTTCAGAAGACCATACACTATTCTTCGTTAATTTTTAAGCGGCTTCCTGGAATTCGGCCTCGCCGGCCTCCATGGCCTTGAGAACCCTTTGATCTTCAAAGATCGGGATGCCCGCTTCGGCGTATTTTTGACGGACGCCCTGGGTGATCAGCCCCACCCGGGCAATGGCCGGAAGCATCAAATCCTTGATGGAATGGATCTGGCCGGGGGGCAAGTCCTGCAGGATGCCCTGGGCCGCGGCTTCCTCAAGGCCCTTGAAGAAATCGTCGGCGTCGATGCCCGCATTGGCGAGCACCTCCATGAAGCCGGGATCGAGCCGATTGGCGAGCGTCTGGCTTTGGCCCACGCTCGTCGCCTGCACGATGATGTTGACCGCGTTGAAGGCGAATTCGGCCAAGTCCTCGCGCGCGGCCTCGTCGAGCTTCTTGATGACAGGCCCCAGATACACATGCCCGAAGGCGACATGGCGCGATTCATCGCGCATCACATTGAAGGTCAGCGCCTTGAGCAGCGGACAGGTGGTTGCGTGATACATGTTGGCGAAGGCGCCGAGCGCGAGCCCTTCCACGATCATGTTCATGCCGATCATCACCTTCTCGTAGCGATCCGATTGCAGCGTCGCGTCGATCAGCGATTTCAGCCATGGCGACATGGGATAGACCATCGCGATCTTGTCGCAATATTTCGAATAAACCTCGACGTGGCGGGCTTCATCCATCGTCTGCGTGGCGGCATAGAGCTTGGCCTTCGCATCGGGCACCGAATGGGTGACGCAGGCCGCCGTCATCAACGCGCCTTGCTCGCCATGCAGAAATTGCGAGAGCAATTGCGCGGTGGAGTGCGCGGTGAAGGTTTCGCGCTGCGATTTCGACAGTTTCTGGAAGAACGGCATCTTGTGATAGAGCGAAGCGTTGTCGGCGATCAGCGGGTTCGAGGGATCGACTTGCGTATCCCACGGCAGCGTTTCATCGGAATCCCATTGGCACTGCTTGGCGCGGCGGTACAGCTCTTCGACCTTGCCGGCGCCCAGCGCGTAATCGAAGCTCCACGCGATCTCCATCGGATTGCGATAGAGATCGTCGGGGGTCATGGTGACTTTCCAGCCGTTCTTTTCGACGATGCGGCCGGTGTTCTGTTTGCCCTCTGCTGATTGCGTCATAAGCGTCCTCCTGAACGCGAATTTCTTACGTTTAGAATAATGACGCTGGCGTCATTTTTGTAAATTGACACAGATCAAGGGCGATATGGAAGGTTTGACGCAGGGCGGCGCGAGATTGAGAAGCAGAAGCAATGGCATTTCGGATTGCTTCGGACAAAATTCCAAGCGAAGAAGATCGTCAGATTTGAGAACTGAAATTATGACGCCTGCGAAACTCGAAACCGTTCATGGCTCCGGCAACATCTTCCGCGATCTGGGAAGAAAAGATGCCGACCTGCATCAGCTCAAGGCGCTGCTGGCCGCAGAGATCGTGCGCACGCTGGACAAACTCGATATCACCGTCCGCAAGACCCATGCGCTGACGCGCATCGCAGCAGCCGATTTCTCGCGTATCCGCAACGCCGATCTCGACCGCTTCACTATCGACCGGCTTCTGACGATCCTGAGCCGGTTGGGGCGCGATGTGGATGTGGCGGTGAATGTGAAGAAGCGGAAGGGTGTGCGGCAGGTGGCGGTGGTTTAGGTGGGGCCCAGCAACGGAGGCGCAAATGAACGCACTTGCGGTATCTGTAGCAGTCATTTTATTTCCTGGCCTGATAGCAACCATCATTTGCGATAAGATTGCTGTGCACAGCGCACGATGGCGCTCGTTTAAGTACAGTGTCTATTCGTTCATCTTTGGAGTGATGTGTTATGCAGCCCTCCAGCTTATCTGTTGGATCGGTCAGAATGCGATGAACCTAGTTGTAGGTACATCACAGGAGCCGATACGATTACACGTGTGGTCCCTTGTTGTATCGCAGCAAACCGACATTCATCTGTGGGAGGTATTTTGGGCCTCGCTTATGGCACCCGTGATTGCTGCTATCGCTACAGTGATAAACTCCAGAAAATTGCTCACTAGAATTGCGCAGCGGCTGCGCATTTCTCAAAAATTCGGTGATGAGAATCTTTTCTCTTATTATCTAACGTCCAATGAAATTCAATGGGTATATATCCGTGATCCCAGTGTAAACCAAACCTACGAAGGCCGAGTGTGGGCATATTCGGAAACCGATAACATTCAGGAAATTGTACTTTCGGAAGCCACCGTGTACGAATATGAAAGCTCTAAGAAATTGTACTCGTTACCGACGGTGTATCTGGCAAGACCAACAGGAACCTTTGCAATCGAAGCCATATCAAACCAGACACAGGAACAGGCTCAATGACCACTAAGACCCCACTCCATGAAGGACTAATGAAACAGCAGATGAAGAAGCCTGCGCAAGACGGCGCACTTAAGCCATCTACGGCGACGACGCAGACGGTAAAACCTGCTGGTGCACCACCTAAGCCGGCGCCACTGCCAAATAAAAAATAGAATTGAGCTGACGTTAGCGTCTAACTAAGTTTGAGGTGCCCGCTGTCCACGTTCAACCTTGGACAAGGACCAATGTCAATTTCGAGATTCGTGTTTGGAAATATCAATCGGTTCCTTTACCTGTCGGTACAGGCCAACAACAACTGCGATGCTAATTAATATGCTTACTGGCGAGTTGAGAAATGAATAGAACCCGGAAACACATCCGAAAATTCTACAAGAAAAATCTGCCAACATATAAAGTATTCCTAAGCTTAGGCCTAAAATCACAAAGGCCACGGCAGCGTGAACCGTCGCACCCACTATCCAATAAAATATTTCCCTGATTCTATTTGACATAGTTTCCAACTTATAAAATCTAATAATTTTATTCATCGCCGCGTCAACGATACACCAAACGATCCCGATACCAACCAACATGGATATCAGCACCAAGAAAAACGGCATCATCATATTGTCGCCGCGCTCATGTTTCGATGCTCCGTAAACTATCGAATGGTCCGCATTCCTACTATTGCCACCCGGAGATGCGCGATGTCGGGCAGTCTCCCTACACGCTTCGGAAGACACCACCCTCCGCCGCTCGCGCGGCGTAGACTGGTGCGGGCGGCCGGACTTGAACCGGCACAGGCTTTTCAGCCCAACGGATTTTAAGTCCGGTGCGTCTACCATTCCGCCACGCCCGCGCGAACCATCCTATAGACCACGAGGCTTGCGCGTTTAAGCCTTGCCCCTCGCCCGCCCGCTTCCCATATCCACCGGACCGGCGATGTTCGCCGGGCGGATCGAGCCGCACCTCCGGGGGAGGGGGGGTACCGGGAATCCGAAAAACGAATACCGAGTGTGGAATTTGCGGCAACAGGTCCGGGAACGGGAAAGCGGCTGGTGGACCCCCTCCCGATTTTCGAGGTTCGAATAGGGCGGCGCCCCGGAAATCCGGCGAAAATCCCCGCCAAACCGGCGCCAACGCAATGTTTGACAGGCTAAGGTCCATGGCTATATTGCGCGCCTTTCGCGGGGGCCCCGCGATCCCCTTTTCCGCCGGAACCGGACTTTTCATGACGAAGCGCACGACCTCGAAATACAAGCTCGACCGCCGCATGGGCGAAAACCTCTGGGGCCGCCCCAAGAGCCCCGTCAACAAGCGCTCCTATGGCCCCGGCCAGCATGGCCAGCGCCGCGCCAAGAAGCTCTCCGACTACGGCACCCAGCTTCAGGCCAAGCAGAAGCTGAAGGGCTATTACGGCAACATCACCGAGCGGCAATTCCACCGCTATTATGTCGAAGCCTCGCGCCGCCCCGGCGACACGGGCGAGAACATGATCGGCCTGCTCGAGAAGCGGCTGGATGCGGTGCTGTTCCGCGCGAAATTCGCGCCCACGCCGTTCGCCGCGCGCCAGCTCGTCTCCCACGGCCATGTGAAGGTCAACGGCAGGCGCGTCACCGTTGCCTCCTATCAGGTGAAGGAAGGCGATGCGATCGAGCTTTCGGCCAAGGCGCGCGACATGGCGCTGGTGATCGAGGCGGCCAAGAGCGCCGAGCGCGACACGCCCGATTACATCAATGCCGACCACACCAAGATGACCGCGAAATTCGTGCGCACGCCGAAGCTGGGCGATGTGCCTTATGCGGCGCAGATGCAGCCGAGCCTGGTGGTGGAATTTTATTCGCGCTGATTTTTACCCTCCCCTTGAGGGAGGGTCGAAAAATCCGAAGCGTCAGCGAGGGTTTTTCGGGGAGGGGTCAATCTCCCATCCTTGGACCCCTCCCCGAAATTTGCTTCACTTCGTTTCGCAAATTTCGACCCTCCCTCAAGGGGAGGGTAGGGAGCGACGCGATGACCTACATCATCTATGGCGACAAGGGATCGGGCGCGTTTTCGGCGGAAGCCGCTTTGGCCGAAGCGGGCGCGCCTTACGAATTCCATCACATCTCGCTTGAGAAGCACGAGCAGAAGGAACCCGCCTTCCTCGCCATCAATCCGAGCGGGAAGATACCGGCGGTGAAGCTGCCGGGCGGCGGCATTCTTACGGAATCGGCGGCCATTCTCCTCACCATCGCCGATCATTTCCCCAATGCGCGGCTCTTGCCCGCGCAGGCCAGCGCCGAGCGCGCGATCGCCTATCGCTGGCTCGCCTTCATGGCGTCGGAAGTCTATCCGATGGTGGAGATCGTGGATTATCCCGCGCGTTTCGTGCCGGAAGGCGATGCGGCGGACAATTTGCGCAGACGCGCGCGCGACCGCGTGCGCGAGCGGCTTCTGATCGTGGAGCGCATGACGGCGGGGCCATGGCTTCTGCCGGGCGGCTTTTCCATTCTCGACATTTATGCCGCGATGTTCTCGCGCTGGAGCGTGGGCAGGGAATGGCGCGCGGCGAACCTGCCCAAGCTCAACAAGCTCGCGGAGGAACTAAGCCGGCGCCCGGCGATTGCGCCGGTGTGGCAAAGACATTTCGGTTAAACGTTCTCGAGCGCGATGCCGCGTTCGGCGAGGAAGGGGCCGAGCTCTTCGGCCTCATACATCTCGCGCATGATATCGCAGCCGCCGACGAATTCGCCCTTCACGTAAAGCTGCGGGATCGTGGGCCAGTTCGAGAATTCCTTTATCCCGGCGCGGATCTCCGGATCCTTCAGCACGTCGATGGCTTTGAACTTCACGCCGAGATTGGAGAGGATCTGCACCGCCGCGGCCGAAAACCCGCATTGCGGGAACACCGGCGTGCCCTTCATGAAGAGCAGCACGTCGTTCTCGGAAACCTCGTTGGCGATGCGGGTCTGAACCGGGTCCATGGCAGCGATCCTTTGTTGTCGCAATGATCTATGTATGGCGCGGGGCCGCGTCAAGCTCACTTGGCGGCGGTCTGCAGCGACAGCGCGTGAAGCGCCCCGCCCATGCGCCCGCCCAGCGCCTCGTAAACCATCTGGTGCTGCTGCACGCGGGATTTGCCCTTGAAGGCGGCCGACGTGACCATCGCGGCGAAATGGTCGTTGTCGCCGGCCAGATCGGTGATCTCGATATCGGCGTCGGGGAACGCCGTCTTTATCAATTTCTCGATTTCGCTGGCGCTCATCGCCATGGGTTTCTCCCGTCAATTCACCCGCGGAAGCTCGGTTGCGCCCATATAGGCGGGGAACCAGCCTTCATGCGCCTTTTTCAATTGGGCGAGCGCAATCGCGCCCGCGCCCTCGAGCGCGATCTTATCGCCGCCCGTGCGCCCTAGCAAAGCGGCCACAATGCCGGCGGCTTTGGCTTGCGAAATGAGGATTTGCGCCTGTTTTTCCGGCAGGGCCAGCACATAGCGGGCCTGATCCTCGCCATAGAGAAACGGAATGTCGGATTTCATCGCGAGCGACGCACCGATATTTCCCGCCAGCGCCATTTCGGCGATGGCGACGAGCAAGCCGCCATCGGAAACATCGTGAACCGTATCGGCGCCCGCTTCGATCATTTCGCGGATGAATGAGCCGCGGCGTTTCTCGGCCGCGAGATCGACGGGCGGTGCCGCGCCTTCTTCCTTGCCCTCGATCTCGCGGAGATAGATCGATTGGCCGAGATGGCCGCGCGTTTCGCCGATGAGAACTATGTGATCGCCTTCGCGCTTGAAAGCGATGGTCGCCATGCGATGCACGTCTTTCAGGAGACCGACGCCGCCGATGGCCGGCGTCGGCAAAATGCCTTCGCCATTGGTTTCGTTATAAAGCGAGCAATTGCCGGAGATGACGGGAAAATCGAGCGCGCGGGCTGCTTCGCCGATGCCGTCGATGCCGGCCACGATCTGCCACATGATCTCCGGCTTTTCGGGGTTGCCGAAATTGAGATTGTCGGTGATCGCGAGCGGGCGCGCGCCGACCGCGCTGATGTTGCGATAGGCTTCGGCCACCGCCTGTTTGGCGCCTTCGAACGGATCGGCGGCGCAATAGCGGGGCGTCACGTCCGTCGTGATGGCAAGCCCCTTGTTGGAATTATGAACGCGCACGACCGCGGCATCGCCGCCGGGGCATTGCACCGTATCGGCCATCACCGAATAATCATATTGCTCCCAGATCCAGCGGCGCGAGCACATATCGGGGGCGCCCATGATCTTCGCGAGCGATTCCATGACCGGCTTGCCCGAATCGATTTTCGGTTCGCCGCTTGCGGGCGCGGTTTTCGTGAAGGGACGCTTGTAAAGCGGGGCCGCATCGGACAGCACCTTGACCGGCATATCGGCCACCACTTTGCCCTTATGTTTCACCACAAGGCGGTGCGTGTCGGTCGTCTTGCCGATCACCGCGAAATCGAGTTCCCACTTTTCGAAAATCTTTTCGGCTTCCGCCTCGCGCCCCGGCTTCAGCACCGCGAGCATGCGCTCTTGGCTTTCCGACAGCATCATCTCGTAAGCGCTCATGTTCTCTTCGCGCTGGGGCACGCGGTCGAGATCGAGTTCGATGCCGCTGCCGCCCTTGTCTGCCATTTCGGCGGAGGAGGACGTGAGGCCGGCCGCACCCATATCCTGAATGGCGATGATCGCATCCGTCGCCATCAATTCGAGGCAGGCTTCGAGCAGGAGCTTTTCGGTGAAAGGATCGCCGACTTGCACCGTGGGCCGCTTTTCTTCCGCGGCCTCGGTGAATTCGGCGCTTGCCATGGTCGCGCCGTGAATGCCGTCGCGCCCGGTTTTCGAACCGATATAGACGACTGGATTGCCTGCGCCCTTAGCCGCCGAAAGGAAAATATTGTCGGCGCGCGCCAGCCCCACGCACATCGCATTGACGAGGATGTTGCCATTATAGGAGCGATGGAAATTCACCTCGCCGCCGACCGTGGGCACGCCCATGCAATTGCCGTAACCGCCGATGCCCGACACGACGCCGCTCACCAGATGCCGCGTTTTGGGATGCGAAGGCTCGCCGAAGCGCAGCGCATTCATCATCGCGACGGGCCGCGCGCCCATGGTGAACACATCGCGCATGATGCCGCCCACGCCGGTGGCGGCACCCTGATAAGGCTCGATGAAGCTCGGATGATTGTGCGATTCCATCTTGAAGATCGCCGCATCGCCGTCGCCGATATCGATCACGCCCGCATTCTCGCCCGGCCCCTGCAACACCCAGGGCGCCTTGGTCGGCAGATTGCGCAAATAGGCGCGCGTGGATTTGTAGGAGCAATGCTCGGACCACATCACCGAGAAAATGCCGAGTTCGACCAGCGTCGGCTCGCGGCCCATGAGCTTCAGGATGCGAGCGTATTCGTCTTCGCTGAGGCCGTGTTCTTTGACGATATCGAGAGTGATGGTGGTCATAGTGCAACTAGGTGCCAAACGAACGCAACAACTGCCACTGCCAGTGGACCTGTTATTGTCCTTCGTAAATCTTCTCGCAAAATGTCAAAGACAGAACCCTTCTCATAAACGCTTCCAGGTCGTGATGCGTATGGTAGCAAAGCAGAAAAGAAAAGGGAAAATCCTATCGCCTCAACAAATGTGATGGACGGAGCTTTTAGCACGGTCGCAACAAACCAATTCCAAGTCAGAATGATTGCAATTCCTCGCACCGCCGTTTGTATCAGCAGCAGAGCCACGGCGTACGCCCACGCAACTCCTTCCCAACGCGCTATCTTGGCGGAATTGGCCATCTTGCTGCCTTACCTCTTAAGATAGCGCTTCGATCAAACTCTGAAACAGCGCAACGCCATCCGTGCCGCCCAATGCGGAATCGATGACGCGCTCGGGATGCGGCATGAGGCCCATCACATTGCGCTTTTCATTGAGGATACCCGCGATATTGCGCGAGGAGCCGTTGGGGTTTGCGCCCTCAGCATAGCGAAATGCCACGCGGCCCTCGCCTTCGAGACGGTCGAGCGTTTCGTCATCGGCAAAATAATTGCCATCGCCATGCGCCACGGGAAAGGTCACGCGCTGGCCGCTTTCGTATTTGCGGGTGAAAGCGGATTGCGTTTCCGTCACTTCCAGCGGCACCGGGCGGCAGACGAATTTGAGATCGGCATTGCGCATCAACGCGCCGGGCAGGAGATGGGCTTCGGTGAGCACCTGAAACCCGTTGCAGATGCCCAGCACCGCGCCGCCGCATTCGGCATGCGCCTTCACCGCATGCATGATATGCGACTGGCTGGCCATCGCGCCGCAGCGCAAGTAATCGCCATAGGAAAAGCCGCCCGGCAGCACGACGAGATCGACATCGGGCAATTCCGTATCGGCATGCCAGACCATATGCGGCGCATTCCCGGTGAGTCGCGTCAGCGCGGTTTGCGCATCGCGGTCGCAATTGGAAGCGGGAAAGACGATGACGGCGGATTTCATGGGCGCAGACTGCGTTCAGCCATGAACGTTACGTTGCATTGCTGGCGTGCTGTCATTTTTGACCTACTTCCCGCTCAGGAGAATACGAACTTCGTGCGCTATAGGTATAGCTTGATCTGCGCATTTCATTCCTGGATACGCCAATTGTACTTGAGCATCGTTTCCTACATCGTCGCGGTCACCGCTTACTGAAGTGCCAAACGTGATGGTCATGCCTAGGAAACCACAGTTGACCATCCAAGGTGTACTTATCGGCAAGACCGACGTTCCCCGCAGGAAACCTCCTTGAACGACAACAAAACCATCCTTGACGTTGACACGAGATTTAAGTTGACGCTTCAGCTCAGCCAGACCACGAGCGGGAGTGGCAAATTTTTTCGCTTCTGCATCATACTTTGTCTTCGCATCGGCGTCACGTTTGGCCTGCTGTTGCTGATAGTCTGGTCCACACCCACTTATTACGGTGAGAGTCAATGGCAGCAGGAAAGCGATGGCCACTGATCTTATGCGCGGCCCACTTCCTTGCTCCCTCACCCCAACCCTTTCCTCCCGAGGGAGAGAGGGAGAATCGCGTCTCGCACTCATGCCTTCAGCTCAATCTCATATTTCTCGATCACCGTGTTGGCGAGGAGCTTTTCGCACATCTCTTTCACGCGCGCGCGCGCCTTTTGCGCATCGCTCTCATGCAGTTCCAGATCGATCACCTTGCCGGCGCGCACATCGCCGACCGCGCCGAAGCCCAGCCCGTGCAGCGCATTGCCGATGGCTTTTCCTTGCGGATCCAGAACACCGTTTTTCAGAGTGACGAATACGCGCGCTTTCATCTACGTCCTCCTTCGGGGCTCGCTTCGCTCGCACCTCAGGATGACGCGCTCTCGTCATGCTGAGGTGTCCGCGCGCAGCGCGGCCCCGAAGCATCACTTCACCAAAACCGGCCCCTTGCTCTCGCTTTGCCCCGATTCGGGCATGATGCCAAGGCGGCGCGCGACCTCGGTATAGGCTTCCACGACGCCGCCCATGTCGCGGCGGAAACGGTCCTTGTCGAGCTTCTCGTTCGACGTCGCATCCCACAGCCGGCAGGAATCGGGGCTGATCTCGTCGGCCAGAACGATGCGCATGTAATCGTTTTCCCAGAGCCGGCCGAATTCGACCTTGAAATCCACGAGCTTGATTCCGGCGCCGAGGAAAAGCCCGGAGAGGAAATCGTTGATGCGGATGGTGAGATTGACGATATCGTCGAGGTCCTGCGGCGAAGCCCAGCCGAACGCCGTGATGTGTTCCTCGCTCACCCAGGGATCGTGCAGCGCATCGTTCTTGTAATAATATTCGATGATCGAGCGCGGCAGCGGCGTTCCTTCCTCGATGCCGAGGCGCTTGGAGAGCGACCCCGCCGCCACATTGCGCACCACGACCTCCAGCGGAATGATCTCCACTTCCTTCACCAGCTGCTCGCGCATGTTGAGCCGCTTGACGAAATGGGTGGGCACGCCGATCGCGTTCAGCTGCGTCATCAGATATTCGCTGATGCGGTTGTTGAGCACGCCCTTGCCGTCCAGCGTCGCCTTCTTGGTGGCGTCGAAGGCGGTGGTGTCGTCCTTGAAATACTGGATCAGGGTGCCGGGCTCGGGCCCCTCATAGAGGATCTTGGCCTTGCCTTCGTAGATCATCCGGCGGCGTTTCATGGGAGCGGTCCTTGGGCGGCCGAAATGCGAAGCGGGGCCTGCCAGCCCCGCCGCGAGCGCAACTTAGCGGAAGCGGGCCATGAGCGGCAACGATTCGAAGCGCACACCTGTCGCGCGCGGGCGCCGTTTCCGCTAGACTCGCTTCCGGCCTATCGGATATGGCCATTTCGGCGTTTTCTTTCAAGAGGTTGTGGATGAACGGCGGGTTCGAGGATCGCAAGAAAGCCTTCGAGAACAAATGGGCGCATGACGAGGCGCTGCGCTTCAAGGTCATGGCGAGGAGAGCCAGGCTTTTCGGGCTCTGGGCGGCCGGCGAAATGGGGATTTCGGGGGCCGCTGCCGAGGCCTATGCCCGCGAGGTCGCCGCCGCCGACATGGCCGAGGCCGGCGACGAGGACATCTTCCGCAAGGTGAAAGAGGATTTCGCCGGCAAGGGTGTGGCGCGCTCCGATTATCTCATCCGCAAAACGATGGACGAACTTCTCGCCGCCGCCAAAGACCAGGTGATGCACGAGGTGAAGTGAGGCGATCAGCGATTGGGGAAAGCTGTGAAACGTACGATTTCCCTGTTCGCGATTTGCGGTTCGCTGCTCGCATTCATTCTTTTGTGCGTTCCCGCGATCGCGAACGGCACGGGCTGGCCGTTCTATGGCGGCGACGAAGGCGGCGCGCGCTTTTCGGACGCGCGCCAGATCACGCCCAAAAATGTGAGCACGCTCGAAATCGCCTGGACCTATTCCACCGGCGACATCGAGAGCAAGGGCAGCGCCATGAAGCGCGCCTCCTTCGAGAACACGCCGATATTGGCCGACGGGCGGCTTTACATGTGCTCGCCCTTCGACGAGGTGGCCGCGCTCGACCCCGGCACGGGCCGCATGATCTGGCGCTACGATCCCAGGCTCGATACGCGGGTGCATTATCCCAACGATTTCGTGTGCCGCGGCGTCGCCTATTGGCGCATTCCCAACCCGTCCTCGAAGCAGCCTTGCGTGGCGCGTGTGTTCGTGGCCACGAACGACCGCAGGCTGATCGCGCTCGGCGCCAGATCCGGCTCGCCCTGCCCCGGCTTCGGCAAGGACGGCGTGGTCGAGATCAAGCCCGAGCCGAAAATGTTCCGCAACGGCTCGGTGCAGAACACATCCGCGCCGGTCGTGACGCATGGGCTGGTGATCGTGGGCTCCTCCATCGACGACAATCAGCGCGTGGAGGAAACGCGCGGCATCGTGCGCGCCTATGATGCGATCACGGGCGCGCTTCGCTGGAGCTTCGATCCGATCGCGCGCGATGCAGCCGCGCCCAATGCTGCGAGCTGGCAGGGCGGCGAAGCGATGAAGGCTGGCGGCGCCAATGTCTGGGCGCCGATGAGCGTGGATGAAGCGCGCGGCCTCGTCTTCGTGCCGACCACGAGCCCGAGCCCGGATTTCTACGGCGGGCTTCGCAAAGGCGACAACAAATATGCCGATTCCGTCGTGGCGCTGAAGGTGGCGACGGGCGAAGTCGCGTGGTCGTTCCAGGTCACCCATCACGATGTGTGGGACTACGACGTGCCCGCGCAACCGACGCTCGCGACCGTCAGCTACAAGGGCAAAACGCAAGCCGCCGTGTTGCAGGCGACGAAACAGGGCTTGCTCTTCACGCTCGACCGCGACACGGGCGCACCGGTCATTCCCGTCGAGGAACGCAAAGTTCCGCAAAGCGCGGCGCCTGGCGAGGCGCTTTCGCCGACACAGCCCTTTCCCGTCGCGCCGAAGCCGCTTTCGCCCAGCACGATCAAGCCGGGCGACGCTTTCGGACTGACATGGTGGGATCGCGGCGCCTGCAAGAAAATCATCGAAGGTGCGGAGGCGCGCGGCCTCTACACGCCGCCCGGCACGCGCGGCACGATCATCTATCCCTTCACCGGCGGTGGTACGAATTGGGGCGGCATGGCGTTCGATCCTGCCCATGACATCGCCTATGTGAACACGTCGAGCATGATGCATCTCGTGACGCTGATAAAGGCGAAGGATTTCGCGGGCGCACGCGAGCGCTTTTTCGGCAAGGAGGTCTCCCCGCAAAAAGGCGCGCCCTTCGCCATGAAGCGCGAAGTGATCGTCTCGCCGCTCGGCATGCCCTGCAATCCGCCGCCCTGGGGACAATTGCATGCCATCGACATGCGCGACGGCCATGAACTCTGGGCCGTGCCGCTGGGCACGACCGAAGACATGTTCCCGTTCTCCGAATATGTGCTGGGCAAAACGGGCACGCCCAATCTGGGCGGGCCGATCGTGACGGCGGGCGGCATCGTCTTCATCGGCGCCGCGATGGACGATTATCTGCGCGCCTTCGATGCCAAGACCGGCAAGGAATTGTGGCGCGGCCGCTTGCCCGCGGGCGGGCAGGCGACGCCCATGACCTATATGTGGGAAGGGCGCCAATACGTCGTCATCGCGGCGGGCGGCCATTCCAAGCTCGATACCAAACGCGGCGACGAACTGGTCGCTTTTGCGCTGCCGCGTTGACGCTGCGTCCGCTCTTGTGCGCGGTTTTGAACCGCCTCACAATCCGCAGCGACAGAAACTTCCGGAGTGAACACCCATGTCCGCGCTCGACAACGCGCTCGCCTCGCCCGTCACCTATGGCGACGAGAAGAAGATCCACGAGCTTCTCGCCGGTCTGCGCAAGAACGATCCCGTGCATTGGTGCGCGCCCGATGGTTTTCGCCCCTATTGGCTCGTGACGAAATATGCCGACATCCTGGAGATCGAGCGGCAGAACGACAAGTTCCTCAACGAGCCGCGTTCGGTTCTGATGGATATGGAAACGGAGAAGCAGCTCGCTTCCATGTGGGGCGGGCCGGATCCGAAGACGGGCCGCGTCTCGCCGCTGCGCACGCTGATCGACATGGACGGCGCCGATCACCGCGCCTATCGCGGACTGACGCAAGCCTGGTTCATGCCGCCCAATCTGAAAAAGCTCGAAGCGCGCATGGCCGAACTCGCCAAACGTTACGTCGATCGCATGATGGAGAAGGGGCCCGAGTGCGATTTCGCGCGCGATATCGCGGTCTATTATCCGCTGCATGTCATCATGTCGATCATGGGCGTTCCGGAAAGCGATGAACCGCGCATGCTGAAGCTGACGCAGGAATTGTTCGGCGGGCAGGACCCCGACATGCAACGCGCCGATGCGACCGAGGAGAGCAACACGATCCTCGATTTCTTCACCTATTTCCAGCAGATCACGGCCGCGCGCCGCGCCCATCCGGGCGAGGATCTGGCGAGCGTGATCGCGAACGGCAAGGTGAATGGCTGCCCGCTGGGCGATCTCGAAACCGCGTCCTATTACATCATCGTGGCGACGGCGGGCCACGACACGACGAGTTCATCGATTGCCGGCGGCTTGCGCGCGCTGGTGGAAAATCCCGGCGAGTTGAAGAAGCTGCAGGAAAATCCGGCACTGCTCTCCACGGCCATCGACGAAATGATCCGCTGGACGACGCCGGTGCAGCATTTCATGCGCACCGCGACGGAGGATTACGAATTGCGCGGGCGCAAGATCAAAAAAGGCGATGCGTTGCAGCTTCTCTACATTTCGGGAAACCGCGACGAAGAGATCTATCCCGATGCGTTTTCCTTCCGCGTGGATCGTGAGCCCAACCGCCATGTCGCCTTTGGATACGGCGTGCATGTGTGTTTGGGCCAGCACCTTGCCAAAATGGAAATCCGTGCATTCTTCAGCGAGCTGTTGAAGCGCCTCGATCATATCGAACTCGCGGGCGAGCCGAAACGCGTGCAGGCGCTGTTCGTGAGCGGGCTGAAGAGCTTGCCGGTGCGGTATAGGATCAATCCTGCTTAACCTTTTTCGTCATCGCCCGCTTTATGCGGGCGATCCATTTTTCACGCGGAGAACGCGGAGACGCGGAGTTTTGATGTGCTCCGCGCACTCCGCAGCTCCGCGTGAAAAAAAATGGATGGCCCGGACAAGCCGGGCCATGACGGAAGTGGGAGTGGAGGTTTAGCCAAACACCCGCGCGAAAATCGTATCGACGTGTTTCAAGTGGTAATCGAGATCGAACAATTGTTCGAGTTTCGCAGGCGGTAGCGCCTTGGTCACGTCCTTGTCGGCCAGCAGCAGATCGAGCAACGTGCCTTCGCCGTTCCAGGCGCGCATGGCATTGCGCTGAACCAATTTATAAGAATCCTCGCGGCTGACGCCGGCTTGCGTCAGCGCCAGCAGCACGCGCTGGCTATGCACCAGGCCGCGGGTCTTTTCCAGATTCTCTGTCATGCGGTCGGGATAGACGACGAGCTTTTCGACCACATTCGCCGCGCGCACCAGCGCGAAATCCAGCGTGATCGTGGCATCCGGGCCGATGTAACGCTCGACGCTCGAATGCGAAATGTCGCGCTCATGCCACAGCGCGACATCCTCCAGCGCGGGCGTCACATAGGCGCGCACCATGCGCGCGAGGCCGGTGAGGTTTTCCGTCAGTACGGGATTTCTCTTGTGCGGCATGGCGGAAGAGCCCTTCTGGCCTTCCGAGAAATATTCCTCGGCTTCGAGCACTTCCGTGCGCTGCAGATGGCGGATTTCGGTGGCGAGGCGTTCCACCGAACTGGCCACGACGCCCAGAGCGGCGAAAAACGCGGCATGACGGTCGCGCGGGATCACCTGCGTGGAAATGGTTTCCACCTTCAATCCCAATTGCGTGGCGACATGGGCTTCGACGCGCGGATCGACGTTCGCGAAGGTGCCGACCGCGCCGGAAATCGCGCAGACCGCGATCTCTTCGCGCGCCGTGACCAGCCGCGCGCGGGCGCGCTGGAATTCGGCATAAAAGCCCGCGAGCTTGAGGCCGAAGGTCGTGGGCTCGGCATGGATGCCGTGGCTGCGGCCGATGGTGACGGCGTGCTTGTATTCATGCGCGCGTTTTTTCAGCGCCGCCAACAGCAAATCCGCATCGGCGATCAGCAATTCGGCCGCGCGCGTCAATTGCACCGAAAGGCAGGTGTCGAGAATGTCCGACGACGTCATGCCCTGATGCACGAAGCGCGCCTCCGGCCCCACGATCTCCGACAAATGGGTGAGGAAGGCGATGACGTCGTGCTTCACCTCGCGCTCGATGGCGTCGATGCGTTCCACATCGAATTTCGCCTTCCCGCCCTTCTCCCAGATCGTGCGCGCCGCCTCTTTCGGGATCACGCCGAGACCGGCGAGCGCATCGGCCGCATGCGCCTCGATCTCGAACCAGATGCGGAATTTCGTTTCCGGCGACCAGATCGCCGTCATCTGGGGCCTCGCGTAACGCGGAATCATCTCAGCTTCCCAACCCTCCAAGGGCGACGTATTTGATTTCCACGAAATCTTCGATCCCGTATTTCGAGCCCTCGCGGCCGATGCCCGATTCCTTCATGCCGCCGAAGGGCGCGACCTCGGTCGAGATGATTCCCTCGTTAACGCCGACAATGCCATATTCCAGCCCTTCCGACACGCGCAGGATCCGCCCCACCTCGCGGGCGTAGAAATAGGCGGCAAGGCCATATTCGGTGTCGTTGGCCATGCGGATGGCATCGTCCTCGGTCTTGAAGCGGAAGAGCGTGGCGACCGGGCCGAAGATCTCCTCGCGCGCGCAGGCCATGGCGGGCGTGACATCGGTGAGGACAGTGGGCTCGAAGAACGTGCCCTTCATGCGCTTGCCGCCGAGTGCCACTTTCGCGCCCTTGGCCTTGGCATCGGCGATCAGCCGCTCGACCTTTTCGACGCCGGCCATGTTGATGAGCGGACCTTGCGTGACGCCTTCGGCAAAGCCATCGCCCACTTTCAGCTTGGCGACGCGGGCGGAGAGCTTTTCGGCGAAGGCGTCATAGACGGAATCCTGCACCAGCAGCCGGTTGGCGCAGACGCAGGTCTGGCCCATGTTGCGGAATTTGGAGAGCATCGCGCCATCGGCCGCGGCGTCGAGATCGGCATCGTCGAACACGATGAACGGCGCATTGCCGCCGAGCTCCAGCGAAATCTTCTTCACGGTCGAGGCGCATTGGCGCATCAGGAGCTTTCCGATTTCCGTCGAGCCGGTGAAGGAGAATTTGCGCACCAGCGGATTCTGCGTGAGTTCAGCGCCGACCTTCGATGCGTAATCGCTGGTGACGACGTTGAACACGCCGGCGGGAATCCCCGCGCGTGCGCCAAGCTCTGCCAATGCAACCGCCGAAAGCGGGGTTTCCGAGGCGGGTTTGATGACGACCGTGCAGCCGGCCGCGATCGCGGGCGCGCATTTGCGCGTAATCATCGCATTGGGAAAATTCCACGGCGTGATCGCGCCCACCACCCCGATGGGCTCCTTGAATACCAGAATGCGGCGGTTTGCGGCGTTCGTCGGGATCACATCGCCATAGATGCGCTTGGCCTCTTCGCCGAACCATTCGATGAAGGATGCGCCATAGGCGACTTCGCCCCGCGTTTCGGCGAGCGGCTTTCCCTGCTCCGCCGTCATGATGACCGCGAGGTCTTCCTGGTTCGCCATGATGAGCTCGAACCATTTGCGCATGAGGCCCGCGCGGTCCTTCGCGGTCCTCGCGCGCCAGGCGGGAAAAGCTTTCGCCGCCGCCTCGACGGCACGGCGCGTTTCGGTCTCCGTCAGGTCAGCGACATCGGCGAGGCGCTCGCCGGTGGAGGGATTGTCGACGGCAAAGCGCGCGTTGGAATCGGCGCTTGTCCATCGGCCATCGATAAAGGCATCGCGCTTGAGAAGCGTTTCGTCCTTGAGCTTGAGCATGGGTCTGCCTCGGGCGTTGGTCGCGCCCCTTCGGACCCGTTCTAGACCCCGGCGCCCTCTTTCGGAAGCCCGTCCGGCGCAAGGCTGCCAGACGCTTCGATCAGGCTGCGCGCGAACGGGTCGGTGGCGCTCTGCGGCAGATCGCGCAACGGCCCCCGCTCGACGATGCGCCCGTCCTTCAACACGAGCGCGGTCTCGGCCAGCGTGCGCGCGACCCCGAAATCGGCCGTGACGACAAGCAGCGCCGGGCCCACCTCCGCGCGAAAGTTGCGCAAGAGATCGAGCATCACCGATTGGGCAAAGGCATCGAGCCCGCGCAAGGGCTCGTCCAGCACGGCGAGCACGGGCGCGGTGACGATGGCGCGCGCCACTTGCAGGCGCCGGCGGTCGAAGGCGGACAATGCCGCGACCGGCGTGTTGGGCTTGAGCGAAGCAAGACCCACGCGCTTCAGCGCCGCCTCGCCATATTCGGAGAGAATTGCGCGCGGCAGGCGCAGATGCGCGCGCAAGGGCTCCGCCACCGTGTCCCAGATCGTCATGCGCGGATCGAGCACATCGTCGTCGCCGGTGACGAAAGCGATGCGCCGGCGCAAGCGCGACAGCATCTTCTTGGACAGAATGCCGACATCGACCGCATCCAGCACCACGCGGCCCGCCGCGGCGCGGCTGAGACCCACCAGCGTGTTGGCGAGATCGCGCCTTCCCGATCCGTCCTCGCCGATCAGCGCGAGCGATGCACCGCGGCGCAATTCGAAGGTGAGACCTTCGCGCGCCTCGCCGTTCTTGCGGCGCGGCGCGATGTCGAGCCCGTAGACCTGCAACACGGGCTCGCCGCGTCCGGCATTGCGCGGCGGAGGCGGCTCGCCGCCCGCACCCTTGAACAGCGTTTGCGTGTAGGCATGGGCCTGCGACGTCGCCAGACGCTCGCAAGGACCCTCCTCCACCACACGGCCATGACGCATCACGATCAGACGCCCGCCGAGAAGCCGCGCCGGTTCGGTGTTGCTGGCGGCATAAAGAATCGCAAAGCCGGCGCGCTTCTGTTCGGCAAGCAGGGCCTTGGCAAGCACGCGCGCGTGAATGGGCGCAAGACCGGCAAGCGGATGATCGGCGAGCAGCAACTCCGGCGATTGTGCAAACGCCGTGGCCAGAAGACCCCAGGCGATCGTCTCGCTGCGAATCTGCCCCGGAGGCACATCGAGCGCCTCTAGCGATGGCGCGCCGTCGAGACGGCGCAGGACCGCATCCAGATCGGCTTCCGCGCCCGCTTGCGGCACGCGCAGCCGCCGCGCGATCACGCGGGCGAGCTGGCTTCGCACGCTCGCATCCCGGTTGAGCGGTGCGGAATCGAGGCCGGGAAGCCAGGCCGCTCGCGGGAACGGCCTGGTGTGACGGCTGGCGCGCTCGGAATTCGCATGCGCGAAAGTGAGCGTGCCAGAAATGTCGTCGCCGCTTTCCGGCAATCCGCCGAGCACGCGCATGATCGCTTCCTTGCCGCAACCCGCCTGGCCGAGAAGCACGACGGTTTCGCCCGGCTCGATCGACAGCGAAAAACGGTCGAGCTCGGGACGCGCGGCTCCCGGCCGCCAGACGCGAAGCTCTTTGATCTCGAGCGCGCTCATGGGCGTTCGCCTTCATCGAGCGACGCCGCCAGCCGCGCGAAGAGGATCAAAAGCAGAAGCGCAAGCGCCGGAAACGCCGCCACCCACCAGGCTTCGAGATAGGTCGCGCGCGCCGCGGCGATGATCAGCCCCAGATCGCGATGCGGCGGCACGGCGCCGAAGCCGAAGAAACTCATCGTCGACAGCGTGATCGTGACCGCGGCGAGCGCGCGCGCAAAGAGCGTGAGGAATGTGTCGCGGAATTCGTAGACGAGATCGCGGCGCATCAGGGTTGCGCCTTCGATGCCGGTCGCGCGCGCGAATTCGGCGTGGCGCGAGGCGGAGAGCAGCCGGGCGCGGTCGTAGGTGCGCGCGAAGGCAAGTGGAGCGGCCGCAAGGCCCGCGGCGATGGCGGCGTAATCGCGATTGGTGATCCCGACGATGAGAATGGCCAGAAGCAGGACCGGCACCGCGCCCAATATTCCCGCAAGCCAGCGTAGCCCTGCGCCGCTCTTCCAGGGAAGGCGCGCGGCGATGAATCCGAAAAGGCTTCCGGCCGTGAGCGTGATGGTCGTGGCGAGCCCGGCATGGATCAGCGTGACCGCGAGCCCGTGCAACGTTTCGCTCATCACGTCGCGGCCGAGCGCATCGGTGCCCAGAAGGAACAGTGCCGATGGCGGCGCCAAAAGCGGACCGGCGCCGGCAGTATCGGCGGGCGCGCGCGCGATGACGTCGCTCAAACCCACGGCAACCGCGATGAGCGCAAGGCCCGCGAAGCCGAAGCCGCGGATCGCCACGCGCAACCGCGGCAGCGAACGCACCGAGGAGATCGCGATCTCGCTCATGAGGCCGCGCTCCGCGCCGAGAGCGCATGGGCGCCGAGCTCGCCCGCGAAATCGGCTCCGAATTTGATCGCGGCGAAGACGAGCAGCACCAGCGCCGCCACACGCCAGTCATGCAAGGCGACCGATTTGAGGAACAGCACGGCCGCTCCCGGCCATGCAAAGACCCATTCGGCGACGGCGGCGGCCGCGAAAAGCGCGAGCGTGATGTCGCCCAGGCTGCGGCACAGCTCCGTCAGCAATTGCGGCACGAGATAGACGCTGTTGATCTCCAGCGTCGAAAGCCCCATCAGGCGGAGCCCGCGCCGGTAAGGCTCGTCCATCGCCTCCGCCGAGGCGCGGCGAAGTACGAGCTGCACGGCCGCGGCGCCGGCAATGCCCACCGTCAGCACGGGAAGCGCGAGCGTGCGCAGCGTCGAATCGAAACCGCTTTGGGCACCGAGCGCGGAAAGTCCGGGTTCGCCGATATGCTCCATGCCCGGCCAGTGAAGGACGTTCGCCGCCAGCCACAACAGCGCGAGACTTGCGACGAAAACCGGCATCGCCGCCACGATCTGGATGAGCGGGGCGGCGGCGCGCAACGGCCGCTCGGTGCCCAGCAGAATGCCGAGCGGGCCGCCCAGAAACAGGGCCACGATCGCGCCGAGGCCGATGAGTTCCAGCGTCACCGGCAGGCGCTCGGCCAATTCCTGTGCGGCCGGGGCGGCGCTGATGACGCTCGTCCCGAAATCGAGGCGTGCATATGCGCCGAGCTCGGCCAGAAGCGCGGAAAAATATCCGGCCGCTCCGCTTTGCGCGCCCGGCTGCGACAGCGCCGCCACGCAAGCCGCCAGAAGAACCGTGCCCGCAAGGCCAAGCGCCAGACGCCCCGCCCGAACCAGAAAAAAACGCCACATCGTGATCAGCGCGCGAGAAGCCCCCGCGCCCCCAACCGCTTTAGGCCCCACTCTAGAGCAAACCGAGCGACTTGAAACTCACAGTTCCGCCCCTTCCGACCACGAGATGATCATGAACGGCGATCCGCAAGGCTTTCGCGGCATTGGCGACCTCGCGGGTCATCTCGATATCGGCGCGCGACGGCGAAGGATCGCCGCTGGGATGGTTGTGAACCAGAATGATCGCCGAAGCGGCGAGCTGGAGGGCCCGTTTCACGATCTCGCGGGGATAGACGGGCGTATGATCGACGGTGCCGCGCCCCTGAACCTCGTCGGCGATGAGAATATTCTTGCGGTCGAGATAGAGGACACGGAATTCCTCCGTGGTGGCACGGCCCATCGTGGCGGTGACGTAATCGAGCAATGCCGCCCAGGAGCTCAGCGCGGGCTTTCCGATGATGCGGCCCTTGGCGAGCCTGAGGGCTGCGGCCTCGACGATCTTGAGCTGCGCCACCACCGCCTCGCCCACGCCCTCGACTTCCATCAGCCGTTCGGGCGCCGCCGCCAGGACTTCCGCGAAGCCGCCAAATTTCGCGATCAGCGCCTTGGCGAGCGGCTTGACGTCCCGGCGCGGGATCGCGGCGAAGAGCACGAGCTCCAGCATCTCGTAATCGGGAAGCGCATCGGCGCCACCCGCGAGGAACCGCGCGCGCAACCGCTGACGGTGTTCGAGATAATGCGGCGCATCCTCGAAGCTGGCCGAAACGTCGGAGATATGGCTGCCCCTAGAGATAGGGGGGCTTGTGCCAGCCCTTGGGCGATTGTGTGAAGATCTCGACCCCATCCTGTGTCACGCCCACGCTGTGTTCGAACTGGGCCGATAGCGAGCGGTCGCGCGTCACCGCAGTCCAGCCGTCATTTAGCACCTTCACGCCGTAGCCGCCGAGATTGATCATGGGCTCGATCGTGAAAAACATTCCGGGCTTGAGGGTGAGCCCATAACCCGGGCGGCCGTAATGCACCACATTGGGCAGCGCATGGAAGACGCGCCCCACGCCATGCCCGCAAAAATCGCGCACGACCGAGCAGCGTTCTTCGCCTTCCGCATAAGACTGGATGGCGTGGCCGATATCGCCGGTGGTGGCGCCCGGCTTCACGGCGGCGATGCCGCGCATCATGCCTTCATAGGTGATGTCGACGAGCCGGCGCGATTTCAGCTTCACATCGCCCACGAGATACATGCGCGATGTATCGCCATGCCAGCCGTCGAGAATGACCGTGACGTCGATGTTGACGATGTCGCCGTCGCGAAGCGGCTTGTCGTTGGGAATGCCGTGGCAGACGACATGATTGATCGAGGTGCAGAGCGTGTGGCGATAGCCGCGATAGCCAAGACACGCCGGAAGCGCGCCATGATCGCGGACATATTCGTAAGCGAGTTTGTCGAGCGCGTCGGTGGTGACGCCCGGCCGGACGGCGGGCACCATCAAATCGAGCACTTCGGCGGCGAGCCTGCCTGCCCGGCGCATGCCTTCGAAGCCCTCCGGCCCATGGATCGAAACGCTCACGGCCGCGCGGCGCGCGGCTTCGAAAATATGCGGTTCCGGCATCTGGGACATCGTTTCTCCTAACGCCCTTGCTTTTTAACGCTTGGAAACCCAAGAGTTTCTTACACCCGGCGGGAAAAAGAGGCCAGTCCATGCAAAAACCCGAAAGCGTGACCGCCGCGGTACTGGTGATCGGCGACGAGATCCTGTCGGGGCGCACGCAGGACACCAATCTCAACTATATCGCGAAGTTCCTTGGCGGCCTCGGCATCGATCTTTGCGAGGCGCGCGTGGTTCCCGACATCGAAGCCGAGATCGTGGCAGGGCTGAATGCGCTGCGCGCGCGCTATACCTACGTCTTCACCACCGGCGGCATCGGGCCTACCCATGACGACATCACCGCCGATGCGGTGGCCAAGGCATTCGGTGTGGGCATCTATTACAACGACGAAGCGCTGAAGCTTCTGGGATCGCGTTACAAGGACGGCGATTTCAACGACATGCGCAAGCGCATGGCGCGCATTCCCGACGGCGCCACTCTGATCAGGAACAGCGTCTCCACCGCGCCGGGCTTTCAGATCGGCAATGTTTTCGTCATGGCGGGCGTGCCGATGATCATGCGCGCGATGCTGGAGGAGAGCGTGGCGCAGCGCTTGAAACGCGGAACACTCGTCGTTTCCGCAACCGTCTCCGCGCGGATCGCCGAAGGGCGCATCGCCGCCGCGCTCGCCGCGATCCAGAAGCGCTTCGCCGAGACCAGCATCGGCTCCTATCCCTTCTATCGCGAGGATGGATTCGGGGTGCAGCTCGTGGTGCGCGGACGCGATCATGCAAAAGTGGAAGAAGCCGCCTGTGCCATAGAGGACGCAGTGCGTGCGGAAGGCGCCACACCGGAGCGCGCCCGCCCGTGACTCCGGGCAATAATAAGAGTCTGACGCACAATAAAAAAATCGGTGACAGGGCGCGATAAGCGATGTACATTCCTGTCAGTAAGGGGCGGTATCGAGAAGGTGCTTTCGGGGCAGCTCCGGGCCGCAGGTTGGGTCAAGATCACATAAGCCGGACGGACGGTCGAACCGTTCCTTGGGGTTTTCTCCGCGCGGCTGGGAGCGACGCATGACGATGGGGCGTATCGTTGGGGCAGCCGTGGGCGGCGTTCTTTTCGCCGTAGCCGGCGTGGCCGTCGCAGCCAATTTCACCTCCACCGGACGCACCGATTTCTTCTCCCCCGGCAAACATCAGTTCTATGTCTGGTGCGCCGGCGCGCCCGACTACATGGCCACCGAATCGGGCCAGAACGCCGAAGACGCACAGATGAAGCTCTACGACCTGACCAAGGCGCACGGAAAATCGACCTGCTGGCCGGTCTGGCAGGGGCGCGTCTCCGGCTAAATGAATTCGAACTTGTGGGGGGCAGGAATGGCGGCGTGAAGCCGCCATTTTACTTTGCGAGCTTCAATTCGTCTGCTTCCGCATCGAGCGCGGCCATTGCGGCTTTATTGCCGGAGAGCGCGGCGCGCGCATCGGCGAGCGCCTGGTGGGCCTTCGCTTCATCTCCCAAAACCGCATAAGCACGGATGAGCCGCTGCCAGCCATCCGGATCGTCGGGCGCCGTCTTCAACCGCGCCGCGAGCCCCGCCACCATCGCTGAGATATCGGGTGCGGCACCCGATTGCGCCTTGAGCGCGGCAAGCTTGTCCACCACATCGGCGCGCCAGGAAGCGCCCGCCGGCGCGTCGGCCACAAGGCCCTGCCAGATCGCGATGGCTTTGGCGTTCTCGTGGCGGGCGGCATAGGCGAGGCCCAGGAAATAGCGCGCCGCCTGATCCTTGGGATCGGCCGCGAGCACGGCCTTGAAGGCGGCCTCGGCTTCCGGCGTCACCGCGCCCGAAGCCGCCGCCACCAGCGCTTCTCCATAGGCCGAAAGGATCCCGGGCCGTTCGCTTTCGGGGGCGACGCGTGCGGCTTGCTTGAACGCGGCGGCGGCGTCCTGCCCGTCGCCCAAGGTCAGATAGCCGCGCCCGAGCAGGATCCAGCCGCGCGGATCGGCCGGCGTCCGGCGCACCTTGACCGAAAGCTCCGCGATCAGGGCGCGAAGATCGTTGGGGCGCGCGCCCGTCAGGCTGCGCAAGGCCAGATCGGGACTGCCCAGCATCAGATAGACGCCGAGACCAACACCCAGCACCGCCAATGCGATCGCACCCGCCAGCAGCTTCGCGGCAGGACCCTTGCGCTTGAGGATGGGCCAGCAGGCGAAGCCTGCGGCAACCACCGCTAGGCCCAGAAAAATCAGAACCAGCAGAGCTTCCATGACGGCCGAGGGCCTATCATGGGGCGGAAACGAATGCGAATTTGCGCGCGGGAAAACGGAGACATCATGATCCCCTTCACCGGCAATCCGCTCGACCGGGCGAGCGAGAAGCGAAGCGATGCGGCGTGGCTTTCCGCGCGCCGAGCCGATGCATCGTCTTTCGTGCTGCCGCTGTGGCGGTTGCAGCCTTTTTTTCTCGGTCCGGAAAATACGCGAGGCGCGCTCAAGCCGGGTTTTCTCAAGCCCGGACTCGCCGAAAGCCTGGCGGCGGCGGATGCGCCTTGCGTGCTCCTCGGGCTCGAAGGCGGGCATGCGCTGTTCGCGCTCGATATTTCGGCGGCGCGCGATCCGGCGAACGAAGGCGCGCTCGCTAGGCTGGGCCATTTCCGCGACATGCGCGCGGCGGCCATGAGCGGCGGCATGGCCGAGAAGGACATCGCCATCCTCGGACAGGCCAAGGCGATGATCGACTGGCACAAGCGCCACGGTTTCTGCGCGCAATGCGGCGCGCCGACGGCGCTTTTGGATGCGGGCTATCGCCGCCATTGCAATGCTTGCAACGCCGATCATTTTCCGCGCACCGATCCGGTCGTGATCATGCTGGCGACGCATGGAGATGCGTGTCTCGTCGGACGCGGCAAACAATTTCCGCCCGGAATGTTTTCGGCGCTCGCAGGCTTCATCGAGCCCGGCGAGACGATCGAGGAAGCCGTGCGCCGCGAATTGCTCGAAGAAGCGGGCGTGCGCGTCGGCAATGTGAGCTATTACACGACGCAGCCCTGGCCGTTTCCCTCATCGCTGATGATCGGATGTTTCGCAGAAGCCGAGAACCGCGAGATCGCGCTCGACGGCAACGAACTCGCCGATGCGATCTGGCTGGAAAAGGAAAAGGCGCGGGCGCTGCTCGCCGGAAAACCCATCGAGGGCATCTTCGTGCCGCCGCCGGTCGCGATTGCGCATCATCTCATCAAGGCGTGGGCTGAGAATTGAGTGCTTGTCTGTGGACTGCCAAGTCCACGGACTGGCGTTTGCACGACAGCAACATTTTCGCGGGCATTGCTAAGGTGCTGACGCGCTGAGGCTTATGGTTTTCCGCATAGAGAACAAACGGTTGGCCCCGGTCAAAGAAGCCTCTGAAAAGGCGTACGGCGTGCGTTTTTTAACGAATTCACCCTTCGTTCGGCTTGAAAAGCACTTGCGAAATCGTGTTTCCATCTTTCGTCCTTCTCCAAAATCAGTCGATCACAAGTCATCCCAGTGATGAGTGCTTTGGCACTTTACGGGGATTTGCGTGCGCAATTCATTTGAATTCAAAATTTTGGGGATTATTTCCGGCAGCGCGCGCGGCCCATTGGCGATAGGCGCAATGACGCTGATCGTACTGGTGACACTCGCATTTTGCTTTTGGAGCTAATCCCTAATCCGTCATGGCCCGGCTTGTCCGGGCCATCCATTTTTTCAAAAAGAAAATTGGATCGCCCGCATGAAGCGGGCGATGACGGATGAGAGGGGGGAGGAAAATCAGATCGCAGGCATTTCCGCACGAAACGGATGCGCCGGATAGACCCCCAGCACCGTCAGCTTCGAGCAGAAGAATTGCAGCTCCTCCAGCGCAAGGCGCACATTGCGCTCCTCGGGATGGCCTTCGATATCGGCGTAGAATTGCGTCGCGTTGAACGAGCCGCCGAGCTGATAGCTTTCCAGCTTCGTCATGTTGACGCCGTTGGTCGCGAAACCGCCGAGCGCTTTATAGAGCGCGGCGGGCACGTTCCTCACGCGGAAGACGAAGGTCGTGATCACCGGGCCGTCGCCGGGCGGCGCGTCGTCGGGCTCATGCGCCATGATGAGGAAGCGCGTCATATTGTGCGGCTCGTCTTCCACATTCGCGCGGAGCACATCGAGCCCGTAGAATTCGGCTGCGAGCGCCGAGGCAATCGCTGAGGCGCTCGGATCCTTCATTTCCGCCACATGGCGCGCCGAGCCCGCCGTATCGTGCCAGTTCTGCGCGGCGAGCTTCAATTCGCGGATGATCTTGCGGCATTGGCCGAGCGCGGGGCCCTGGCTGTAAACCGTCTTCAATCCCGCGATCGCAGCACCCTTCACGCCGAGCAATTGGTGATGGATGCGGTGGAAATGCTCGGCCACGATGTAAAGCCCGGCCTCGGGCAGAAGATGATGGATATCGGCGATGCGGCCATGCAGCGAATTCTCGATCGGGATGATGGCGAGATCGGTTTCGCCGTCGCGCACCGCGGCGATCGCGTCCTCGAAGGTCGGCTTCGGAATCGCCTGCGTATGCGCCAGCGCCTCGCGCGCGGCGAGATTGGCGTAAGCCCCCGGCTCGCCCTGGAAGGCAACCTTTCTGGCCCGTGCGATCAATGGCGACGTCATTCGATATCCCCTCGCGCGATAAGCTTCTTCGCCTTTTCGAGATCGGCCTCAGTATCGACGCTGAGCGGCACGCTGTCCACGCGCGCCACCGCAATGCTCATCCCCGCTTCCAGCGCGCGCAGCTGCTCGAGCTTCTCGCGGCGCTCAAGCGGCGAAGGCGCAAGCTGCACGAAACGCGACAGCGCCTCGCGCCGGAACGCATAGATCCCCACATGATGGAAGAGCGGGCCATCGCCCCAGGGCGCGCGCGAACGGGTGAAATAGAGCGCGCGGCCGCGCATGCCCGTCACATCCCACACCACTACGGGTTTGACGACATGGGGATTGTCGAAATCCTTCTCCTTGTCGATTTCGGCGGCGAGCGTTGTGATATCGGCGCCGGTGGGCGCGATTAGTTCGGCCACTGCCCTCACATAGGCCGGATCGAGCGCAGGCAGATCGCCCTGCAGATTGACCACCACGTCATGCGCATAGGAACGATCCACAGCTTCGAGGGCGGCATGAACGCGATCCGTGCCCGAGGGCAATTTGGGATCGGTGAGCACCGCGCGCCCGCCCGCATCTTCGACCGCCCTTGCAATCTCGCGTTCGCCCGCGGCCACCACCACCGGCCCCACATCGGCTTTTTCCGCCTGACGCATTACACGCACGATCATGGGCACGCCCGCGATATCGGCGAGCGGTTTGCCCGGCAGTCTCGTGGAGGCCATCCGCGCCGGAATGACGACGATCGGATTCATGCGCTTTCTCCCAAAATTCAGGCACTTATGCGACGCTTCGCCGCAATGACGCTCCACCATCGGCGGGTAATGTCGCGCCGGTTGTCGGGGGCCGTTCCAGCCCGCTTTTCATCGCCGCTGCCCGCGGCCACTACGGAGCGTGACCATATGGATTCCTGGGAGTGGAACAAGATCATCGGCGCAGTTCTCGGCACGCTGCTCTTCATCATGGTCATCCGGATCGCCACCGACGCGATCTTCGAAAAGCCCGAACTCGCCAAACCCGGCTATGTCGTGCCCGGCGTGACCACCGTGGTCGCCTCGAACCAGCCCGCGCAGGCGGCCGAAGAACCGCTGCCCGATTTCGGCACCGTGCTGCCCACCGCCGATGCCGCCAAGGGCAAGGAGATCTCCGCCCGCTGCGAACAATGCCACGATCTCTCCAAGGGCGGGCCCAACAAGATCGGCCCCAATCTTTACGGCGTGGTGGGACGGGCGCGCGCCTCCCACCCCGGCTTCGATTATTCGAGCGCCATGAAGGCCAAGGGCGGCAACTGGACCTATGACGAGCTCTTCAAGTTCCTGAAGCAGCCGCAGGCCTATATCCCCGGAACGAAGATGACGTTCGCGGGCCTTCGCAGCGCGCAGGACCGCGTCGACCTGATCGCCTATTTGCGCACGCTGTCGGACAGTCCCGAACCCATTCCGCCCCCGAAGAAATAGCAAACCTGTCCGTCGCGAAGCGGGCTTGAACCGCCGCCCGAAAGCGGCGAGCGTTCGCACATGACAGCCGCGCATCCCACGGTTCTGATCGCCGTGCCGCCCAAATGGGCCGCGCATTGGGCCGTGCCGTTGAGCGAAATATCGCCGGGTCTGCGCGTACTCGCCACGGGGCGCGACGAATACGCGCCCGCCGATATCGATTACGTGCTGAGCTTCCGCCCCAAACCGGGATTGTTGAAATCGCTTCCCAATCTGAAATTCGTCTTCTCCATTGGCGCGGGCGTGGACGGATTCTTCGCCGATCCGGACTATCCGAGGCACATTCCCTTGGTCCGCTTCGTGGACCGCACGCTCTCGGTCGAGATGGCGCAATACGTCGTGATGCACGCGCTCATCCATTATCGCCAGCAGCGCATGTTCGACGCCCAACAGAGACAGAGCATCTGGCGGCAGGAATATATCGCAAGGCCCGCGCGCGAGACGCGCATCGGAATCCTCGGCCTCGGCGAAATCGGCACCATGGCCGCGGAGCGCCTCAGCGATCTCGATTTCGACGTGGCCGGCTGGAGCCGCACGCGCAAAAACGTGTCCGGCGTGAAGAGCTATGCGGGCGCGGACGAGCTTTCCGGATTTCTGGCGCGCAGCGATATTCTCGTCTGCGTGCTGCCGCTGACGCCCGATACGCGGCACATCCTGAACGCGAAGACCTTCGCGCAATTGCCGAAGGACGCCTTCGTCATCAATGTCGCGCGCGGCGGACATGTGAACGAGGCCGATTTGATCGCGGCCATCGATTCGGGGCATCTTTCCGGTGCCGCGCTGGATGTTTTCGAAACCGAACCGTTGCCGGGATCGAGCCCGCTCTGGACGCATCCCAAGATCACGGTGACGCCGCATGTCGCCGCCATCTCGCATCCCGGGATCGCAGCGCAGCAGTTGGTCGACTGCATCGCGAAGGAACAGGCGGGCGAGCCGCTGGAAAATCTGGTGAATATGGAACGTGGCTACTAAACATCCATCGTCCTAATTCGTCATGGCCCGGTCCTGAGCTTTTCGCGAAGGATCCGGGCCATCCAATTTCAGTCGTTAAAAGAATTGCACGCGGAGACGCGGAGTTGTCAATTGCACCGCGACTTCGCGTGCTCCGCGTGAGAAAATTGGATCGCCCGCATAAAGCGGGCGATGACGGTGTTTTGCCATCAAATCCGCTTTACGCTTGTGATTGCGCCCGCAGCTTTCTCGATGCGCGCGACGGCTTGGGCGAAGGGTTCGATCGTCACGTCCATATGGAACGCGTTGGCGTGCAGCAACCGCGACGCGTCCAGCATCACGCCGGCATGGCCTTTCCAGAACACGAGATCGCCGCGTTGCAGGTTTTTGGAATCGACCGCGCGGCCCAACCCGCGTTCCTGCATGTCGGTGTCGCGCGGGCAGGAAATTCCGGCGGCTTGCAGCGAGATTTGAATGAGACCCGAACAATCGAGCCCGGCCGCGGTCTTGCCGCCCCAGACGTAAGGCGTGCGCAGGAAACGCTCCGCCACCTCGACCCAATCGGTTGCGACTTCGTTGATCGGCGCGAGATGGCCCGCGAAGACGAATTCATTTTTGCCGATGCGTGCATAAACGCCTTCGCGGGATTCGATTTTCACGCTCGCATTCAGCGGCAGGAAATCGCGCACCGGTTTCTTGAGATCGGCCGCGGGAAAGACGGGCGTCATCTGGGCGGCGACACGATGATCGGGTGCGGCTGCGCCTTCCGCCAGAAAATCGGCGCGCACATAACCGACATAGGAATCCTCTTTCGCCTGTCCCCAGGCCCAGCCATTCGCGATGTCGTAGACTTCGAAATTCTCGCCACGGAGAAGTTCGGTATCGAGACCGGCATCGTCCGACGGCTTCGAACGCAAGCCCGCGCGCCCGCGGATCACGTGAAATGTTTTTCCTTCGGCGTAGCGCGGCGCTTCGACCTTGCCCTTCAGATGCGAAGCCGCGAGATCGGCGCGCGCGGGCGTGATGCGGCGATCGAACCCGCTCATGGCCGGTAACGCGCAGACAGCATCGCGTAAATTGCGCGCGCGGTATTGACCTCGGCGCCCTTGCGCCGGCCCGGTTTCGGCCGGTCGATCCAGGCGGGAATGTCGAAATGCGCCCAGCTTTTCGCGCGCGTCACGAAGCGGTTGAGGAAGAGCGCCGCCGTGATCGCGCCCGCCAGCGAATAATCGGGAGCGTTGTTGAGATCGGCGATGGGGCTTTTGAGCGTGTCCTCGTAATTGCGCCAGAGCGGCAGGCGCCAGAGATAATCCTGTGTCGCGCTCGCCTGCGCCATCAGATCGCCGGCGAGTTTTTCGTCGTCGGTGAAGAAGGGCGGCAATTCCATGCCCGTGGCGGCGCGCGCGGCGCCGGTGAGCGTCGCGATGTCGATCAGGAGTTCCGGCGCTTCCGAATCGGCTTCGGCGAGCGCATCGGCCAGCACCAATCGCCCTTCCGCATCGGTGTTGCCGATTTCGATCGTGAGACCTTTGCGGCTTTTCAAAATGTCGCCGGGGCGATAGGCCGAGCCCGAAACGGAATTCTCCACCGCCGGAATCAGCACGCGCAAACGCAGCGGCAATTTCGCATCCATCGCCATATGCGCGATGGCGAGCACGGTCGCCGCACCGCCCATATCCTTTTTCATCGTCAGCATGCCGGACGATGTTTTCAGATCGAGCCCGCCGGAATCGAAGCACACGCCCTTTCCCACCAGCGTCACTTTGGGGGCCTTGGGATTTCCCCAGGTCATGTCGATCAATCGCGGCGGGCGCGACGACGCGCGTCCCACCGCATGAACGAGCGGATAATTCGCCTTCAGCAGCGCATCGCCCACGATGACCGAAAACTTCGCGCCGTGGCGCTTCGCCAGCTCGCGCGCGGCATTGGCGAGTTCCTCCGGCCCCATGTCGTTCGACGGCGTGTTGACGAGATCGCGCCCGAGGAACACGGCTTCCGCGATGCGGCCCGCCTCGGCGGCATCGGCGCCTTTGGGCAGAACCAGTTTGGGATGCGGCTTCGCGTTCTTCGTGTAGCGCGTGAATTTGTAGGTTCCCAGAATCCAGGCGAGCGCGGCGGTGGTGCCGCCCATCCCTTCGGGCACATCAAAAAGCGCATAGCTGCCCTCCGGCAGCGATTCGGAGAATTGGGCGAGCGCGAACTCATCGCGCCCCCCGCCCAAGCCGAGCACGGCGAAGGCGAGGCGGCCATCCGGCTTCGGCACCAGCAAAAGCTCGCCCTCTTTGGCGGAAAAGCCCGCCGCTTTCAGCCATTGCGCCTCGCGGCGGCCGCGCGCCGCAAGCCAGCGCTTGAGGTCGGCCGCCTTCACCGCATGAAGCGGGATCGCGCCCTTTGCGCTCTTCGCAAGGCTGGAATGCATGGGCTGCCCTTTGCCGTGTCCGAATCCCGACTCTAGAAATGCGTCGTGCCGTTCGCAACTGGAGACGGGTGATGGGTTACACATTGATCCTCGGCAACAAGGATTGGTCGAGCTGGAGCTTGCGGCCCTGGCTCGCGATGAAGGCGACGGGCGCGCCCTTCGAGGAGATCGTCATCCGCCTGCGCCAGCCGCAATCCCGCGACGAGATCCTCAAACATTCGCATTCCGGCAAGGTGCCGGCTTTGCGGATCGCCGAAAGCGGGCGCGAGCACCTGATCTGGGACAGCCTCGCCATCTGCGAGACGCTGGCCGAGCGCCACCCGGACGCGAAGCTCTGGCCCGACGATCCGTTCTCCCGCGCCGAAGCGCGCGCCTATGCGTGCGAAATGCATTCCGGATTTCCCGATGTGCGCGACCAGCTTTCGATGGATTTCGCGCGCCGCGTTCCCACGCCCGAACTGCGCGAGGAAACCAAAGCGCAGATCGCGCGCATCATCGAGGCCTGGACGCATACGCTGACGAAGCACGGCAATGCCGGTGGTTTCCTCTTCGGACGTTTCTCCATCGCCGATTGCATGTATGCGCCGGTGTGTTCGCGCTTCGTCACTTACGGAATCGAAACGCCGAAACGCATCGGCGATTACGTCGCGCGCATGATGGCGCTGCCTGCCATGAAGGAATGGGCGAGGGACTCTCAAGCCGAAGTGGACGCCGGAATTTCCTAAGTACCGTCGGGACGCTTCGAGGCTTCGCGGAAGAAGCGCGCCGCACCCGGATGCAGCGGCGCCGGCAGATTCGACGTGGCAGACTCGATGCGGATCAGCTTCGCGCTCGGATGGCTTTGATCGAGCCGCGTGCGGTTGGCCGGATTGAAAAGCGCGCGCACTACGCCATAAACGATGCCGGCTTGCGCCGAATCGTTGACCACCCATAATGCGCGCGTGCTCACGGTCTGCGTCGCGGGCGCGTTGGCATAGGTGCTCGCCGCAATCACATCGGCGGAAAGCGCCGGATCCTCCGCGATGAGCCGCTTGCGCCCGGCGCCGTCGATCGGCACCAGCACCGCGCGTCCGCGCTGGATCAGATCGGCGACGAGGCCCACCGGCGCGCCGCCCACGAAGAAGAACGCATCGATCTTTCCTTTTTGCAGCGCATCGGCCGCGACATCCGACGACATGCGATGCACCTGGACGCGCGACAGGGGAATGCGCCAGGCATGCAGCACCGCTTCGGCCGTCATCGCGGAGCCCGAATTCTCGTCGCCCAACGACACGCGCTTGCCGCGCAATTGCGCGATGGTCGCGATATGCGCATCCTTCGCGGCCACGACATGCACTTCCTCGGGAAAGAGTGCCGCGATCACCGCCAGATGCTTGAGCGGCCCGCTCTTGCGGAACACGCCCTCGCCTTTCACCGCCGCCTTGACCACATCGGCTTGCGCGAGCCCGGAATCGACGCGGCCCGAATTCACGTCCGTCACGTTCTCCACCGAGCCTTCGCTCGTCTGCACCGAGGCGATCATGCCTTCGGGCCCGCAGGCTCCTTTCGCCTCGCAGCGGTCGACGCCGCTCGGATGGCTGACGATGCCCGCGATCGCCTGGGCGATGGGGAAATAGGTTCCTCCCGTGGGCCCGGCCGCGATCACGAAGGAGATCCGCTGCGCCAGACCCGGCGTCGTGCCGAGGCCCACCACGAGCGCCAGCGCCAGCGCGCCGCCCAGAACTGCAAGGCCTGCGAAACGGAATTTCATCGTTCGCCATCTAATCGCTCTATTGCGTCAATAATTGGACGGAACACGGCTTTTCGGGCTCTTTACCGGTATGTTTAAGCCTTTGTTGACAGGGGGCGGGGCATCCTCGGGGGACGCGAATTCCAACCGAAGGCCAGCCCCATGAACCGCTTTCTGGTTCGCACCGCGACCCTTGCGCTTGGCGCCGCTCTGAGCGCCGGCTGCTCCACCATCGGCGCATCGAACGACAAGGAGGCCGCCAAGGCCGCGGCACCCGCCGCACAGCCCGCGCCCACGCTCGAAGCCAATCTCGACACCGAGATCAAGAACGCCCAGGCCCAGCGCGCCAGCGGCGATCTGATGGGCGCCTCCAAGACGCTGACGCAGCTCATGCTGGTCGCGCCCGACGATTCGCGCGTGGTCGGCGAATACGGCAAAGTTCTCGCCCAGCGCGGCAAATCCGACGACGCCATCGCCTTCCTCAAACGCGCCGTCGAGCTCAATCCGCGCGACTGGTCGCTCTATTCTGCGCTCGGCGTCGCCTTCGACGAAGCCAATGATCACGCAAACGCCCAGGCCGCCTACAAACAGGCGCTGGCGCTGAAGCCCGGCGAGCCGGCGGTGCTCAACAATCTCGCCTGCTCCAAGATTCTGGCCGGCGATTACGCGGGCGCCAAGGCGCTGCTCGAACAGGCTTCGGCCGCGGGCCAGGCCGATCCGAAGATCACGCACAATCTCGCGCGCGTGGCCGATCTCGAAGCCGCCGCCCAGACCGCCAAGGCCGAGGCCAAGCCGATGACGCCGGTGGCGGCCGCGGCCAAACCGACAGCACCTTCGGCTGCCAAGCCGTCGCTCGAAGCCGTCGCATCGCCCAAGCCCGCGCCGGTTCCCGTCGCCGCCCTGCCGCCGCCCGCCATGCGCGGCGTGGTGATGCAGAAGGTGCCGGACGATCCGATGGCCGGACCCGTGGCGACGCATGGGCCCGCGAAGCTCGCCAACGATGCGGCGCCCGCAAAGCCGGCGGCGAAGAAATCGGCCAAGGCGCCGAGCCTGCGCACCGCGGCGGATTGATCGTCCGAATTCGAATTTAAGGGCCATTCCGGACAGAGTCCGCGCGCGGTTCATTTTCGCGTTTTTCAAAAACGCGCGCTCCACGTACCTGAATTGTTGAATCCCATTCCGTCATCGCCCGCGAATGCGGGCGATCCAATTTCTCTTTCACAAGAAAAATGGATGGCCCGGATGAACCGGGCCATGACGAAGTGAGGATTCAAATTTGCAGGTCGATTCGGACAGAATCCGGGCGCCGGTCATTTTCGCGTTTTCGAAAAACGCGCGCGCGCATCGTGCAAATTCAAATTCGCGGGTCGATTCGGACAGACTCCGCCTTACGCGATGTTCGGCATATGCCGACGGCCGAAGCCGAACACAAAATCTGGACGCCCGCGCCGGCGCGGCCGCCGGAACACCTCTTCGAATGCGATTGTCGGGATTTAAGGGCAGATGGTGATCGAGCGTGACGGTGTCAAGGGGGGGGTAGCGTTCGAATTTGAAATTTTCTCCAGCGGCGCTGCAGACTCCAAATCACGCGAGATCGCGACGCGAGAATTGCACATCTCTCAATTCACGCGACGCGTGCCATCGATCGTCGCACTTGCGCGCGATCGCCGAGTTTTTGCGACGACATCGATTGTCACGGCGCGTTTCAAATGTGGAAATGCGCACGGGCCAGGGGAAATCGGAACATGAACGTAGTTCGCGCCGCTGCAGTCGCGACCGCTCTCGTATTCGCCGCGCTGCCGGCGCGGGCCGGAGAACTCTACGGCATTATCGGCGGCGATTACTTTAGCAGCGGTCTCGAAGGCGGTGATATCGGTCTCGGTTGGCAGTTCGACCGCTTCTATTCCGTCGAGTTGAACGTCACGGCCGCCGGTGCGCGCGCCGAAGACGATTATGGCGATACCTATGGCGTAGCGGTGGCGTCGGTCACGGTTGATGGTTATGGCTTTCTGCCGCTCGGGCGGTTCTCTCCCGTCTCGCTTTTCGCAACGGCGGGTCTCGGCAGTGCGGCAGTCGCCGCGTCGGACGGCTACGAGACTGCAGGTGTGAGTGGGGCGACAGTGCGCGCAGGCGGAGGAATCGACTGGCGCGTCAGCTATCGCGCGCATTTGCGCCTTACCGGTCGCTATCAGACGGTCTCCATCGCGGGCATCGCCGGAAGCGACGCCACAGCGAGTGCGCAAGTCGTGCTCTTCTTCTAAGGCAATTCGGGCAGTTTCACTGGCGCACGCAAATTTCGACGCCGGTTGTTCCCAGCCCCCGCCCCTCAATCCCTCGGGCGCACATGCGTGATCTTCGTCGCCTTGTGCATCGGGTGGAGCTCGAAGGTGTGCGACACGCGCATGATGGCCGGGCCCAGGATCACCACGAAGAGACACGGCAGGAAGAACAGGATCATCGGCACGGTGAGCTTGGCGGGGAGCGCGGCGGCCTTCTTCTCGGCCTCCTGCATGCGCATTTCGCGGTTTTCCTGCGCGGCGGTGCGCAGCGCGGAGCCCAGCGGGGTTCCGTATTTCTCTGCCTGATTGAGGGCGGCGGCGACGGCCTTCACGCCCGCATGGCCGCAGCGCTTCGCCAGATTCTCGAAGGCCTGGCGGCGGTCGGGCAGATAGGAAAGCTCGGCCGTGGTGAGGCCGAATTCCTCGGCGAGCTCGACCGATTGCGGGCCGATCTCGGAAGAGACGCGCGTGAACGCCGCCTCGATCGACATGCCCGCTTCCACGCAGATCAGCAGAAGATCGAGCGCGTCGGGAAAGGCGCGCATGATCGATTCCTGGCGCCGCTGGATCTGGTTGGACACCCACATGTCGGGCAGGAAGAAGCCGAGCAGCGCCGCACCCAGCGCCGCTCCGAACTTCATCAGCCCCGTCCAGTGGAAATGGGTGACGAAGAACAGATAGACCAGCGCCACCACGAACACGATGAACGGCATCACGAAACGGAAGAACATGAAGGCGACGAGCGGCGCCTGGCCGCGCATGCCGGCGCGCGCGAGTTTGTCGCGCGTATCGGGCGATTCCAGGATGTTGGTGAGCTTGAGCTGATCGACCGTCTGCTTCATGAAGCCGACGGGGGCGGTGCGCAGCGCGGTCTTCTTGTTGAGAGCGGCGTGATGGCGCTGGCGCAATTCCTCGCGCCGTTCGGCGACCGCCTTCATGCGCGTGCCGAGCGCGCTCCTGTCGAGCAGCGGCATGCCGAGCGTCACGATGGCGGCGAAGGCGGCAAGCGCCGCCAGCGCCGTGAACAGGAATCCCGGCTCGAAGATCATATTGAGAAAGCCCAGATGATCGTCCATCGCGCGCTCCCTCAGTGCTTGAAGCTGATCATCTTCTGCATCACCGCGATGCCGATCCCCATCCACACGGCGCAGCCGCCCAGCATCAGATAGCCGGTATGCGTGGTGAAGAGCGGTTCGATGTAATGCGGCGTCGAAAGATAGACGAGCGTGCCCACCGCCGGCGGCAGCGAGCCGATGATGGCGGCAGAGGCGCGCGCTTCCGACGACATCGCGCGGATCTTGCCCTGAAGGCGCTTGCGATCGCGCAGCACGGTCGCAAGATTGTTCAGCGCTTCGGAAAGATTGCCGCCCGATTTCTGCTGGATCGTCATCACGATGGCGAAGAAGCTCACTTCGGGCGTCGGCATGGAATCGTACATGCGCTTTAAGCCCTGCTCGAGCGAGACGCCGACCTTCAGCCCCTCGACCAGCTTGTTGAATTCGCTGCCCACGGGATCGGGGATTTCCTTGGCCACGATCTTGAGCGCCTCGTTGGTGGGAAGGCCCGAGCGCACGCTGCGCACGATCACGTCGATGCCGTTGGCGAATTCGAGCGTGAATTTCTTCTGCCGCCGCGACCTCAGGAACATCAGCACCCAGCGGGGAAGCCCTGCGCCCGCCGCAAATCCGGCAAGCAGGGCCACGAGAATGCTCTGATGGGCGAGCATGGCTGCGCCCATGACGGCGAGGGCAGCGATCGCCGACAGCATGTAAAATGTGCGCGGCGTGATTTCGAGGCCGGCCTGTTCGATGCGCCGGCGCAGCGTCGGCTTTTCCTTCTTCTGCTTCTGCTGCTTTTCGAGATCCTTCAGGAGCGCCTGCACGTTGCGGCGGCGCTGCTGGTTGGCGTCCGGCGCATTGCGCCCGCCCGCGCCCGTCGCCTGCTGGCGCGCGGCCGCGGCCATGCGCTTCTGCGTCGGCGCGCCGCCCGCGCCCACGAAGGCGAACGCCACTCCTCCGGCCGCGAGCATGAAGAGCAGGATGAGAGCGATGGTCATGTCCTAGCCCTGCAGCTGGTCGAGCGCGTCGGCAAGCTCGCGCTCCATGCCGAAATAACCCGCGCGATCCCAGAACACGGGACGCACGATGCCGGTGCCGGCGTGATGGCCCTTGAGGCGCCCGCTTTCGTCCTCGCCGGTGACTTCATAGGTGAGAAGATCCTGCGTGATGATGACGTCGCCTTCGGTGCCCACCACTTCGGTGATCTTGGTGATGCGGCGCGAGCCGTCGCGCAGGCGCTCGGCCTGGATGATGACGTCGATCGAGGCCACGATCATCTCGCGGATGGTCTTCATCGGCAGCTGATAGCCGCCCATGGTGATCATCGCTTCCAGACGCGACATGGCTTCGCGCGGGGAGTTGGCGTGCAGCGTGCCCATCGAGCCGTCATGGCCGGTGTTCATGGCTTGCAGAAGATCGAACGCCTCGGGTCCGCGCACTTCGCCCACGATGATGCGTTCGGGGCGCATACGCAGACAGTTCCTCACCAGATCGCGCATGGTGATCTGGCCCTGGCCTTCGAGGTTGGGCGGCCGCGTTTCGAGGCGCACGACATGGGGCTGCTGCAATTGCAGTTCGGCGGCGTCCTCGCAGGTGATGACGCGCTCGTCGGCGTCGATATAGGCGGTCATGCAGTTGAGCAGCGTGGTCTTGCCCGAGCCCGTACCGCCGGAGATCAAGACGTTGCAGCGCGAACGTCCGATCACGCCCAGGATGCGCGCGCCCGGCGGACTGACCGAGCCGAAGCGCGTCAGATCCTCCATGGTGAGCTTGTCCTTGCGGAACTTACGAATGGTGAGCGTGGGCCCGTCGAGCGCGAGCGGCGGCGCGATGACGTTGACGCGGGAGCCGTCGAGCAGGCGCGCGTCGCAGATGGGCGACGATTCGTCGACGCGGCGGCCGACCTGGCTCACGATGCGCTGGCAGATGTTCATGAGCTGCGCATTGTCGCGGAAGCGGATCGGCGTGAGCTGCACCTTGCCGCCCACTTCGATGAAGACGCGGTTGG